>Ga0207773_100011_pt1 | contig 232834 bp, 211 predicted proteins | sample TtaePargueraPR_2_FD_187281 | JGI IMG/M metagenome (GOLD analysis project Ga0207773, IMG submission 187281) | Aerobic enrichment media microbial communities from Bioluminiscent Bay, La Parguera, Puerto Rico - Tt and M1 (3) (SPAdes) | ecosystem: Environmental > Aquatic > Marine > Unclassified ... | reverse complement strand
ACCCGGTCGCGGTGCGCGGCGGTGATCAGCGGCCCCATGTCGCAGCCGGGCCGGCGGCCGTCCCCGGTACGGATCTTCCCGAGCCGTTCGACGATCCGGGCCACCAGGTCGTCGCCGACCGGCTCCACCGCCACCAGGGCGGAGATCGCCATGCACCGCTCCCCCGCCGAGCCGAAACCGGCGTTGACCGCCGCGTCGGCGGCCAGGTCGAGGTCGGCGTCGGGCAGCACCACCATGTGGTTCTTCGCCCCGCCGAGGGCCTGCACCCGTTTGCCGGCGGCGGTGCCCCGGATGTAGACGTGCCGGGCCACCGGGGTGGAGCCGACGAACGACACCGCCCGCACGCCCGGGTGGTCCAGCAGTGCGTCGACGGCTTCGCGGTCGCCGTGCACCACGTTGCAGACCCCGGGCGGCAGGCCGGCCTCGGTGAACCACTGCGCGAGCAGCACCGCCGCCGACGGGTCCTTCTCGGACGGTTTGACCACGACCGCGTTGCCGCAGGCGACCGCGATCGGCACGAACCACAGCGGCACCATCGCCGGGAAGTTGAACGGCGAGACCACCGCGACCACGCCGAGCGGCTGACGCAGACTGTACGAGTCGACCTCGGTGGAGACGTTCTCGCTGAAGCCGCCGGTCAGCAGCGAGGGGATGCCGCAGGCGTACTCGACGACCTCCAGGCCGCGTTGCACCTCGCCGGCGGCGTCGGCGAGGACCTTGCCGTGCTCGGCGGTGATCACGGCGGCGAGTTCGTCGCGCCGGGCGTTGATGATCTCCCGGAAGGCGAACAGCACGCTGGTGCGCCGCGACAGCGACACGTCCCGCCAGTCGCGGGCGGCCCGCGCCGCGACCTGCACGACCGCGTCGACCTGCGCGGCCGAGGCGAACCCGACGGTGGCGGCGACCTGCCCGGTCGCCGGGTCGAACACCTCACCGTGGCGACCGTCGCCGCCGGCTTCCACCACAGTGGTACGGGCACCATCGACGAAATGCGGGATCCGGTTCACGCCGCACCTGCCACGACAGTCGCCGTGACCGACGCGATCGCGTCGACCAGGATCGCCAGCCCTTCGCGGGCCTCGTCCTCGGTGAGCGTCAACGGTGGCCCCATCCGTAGCACGTTGCCGTACAGTCCGCCCTTGCCGACCAGCAGCCCGCCGACACGGCAGGCCTCGAACACGGCGGTGGTCGCGGCCGGGTCCGGGTCGCGGGTGCCGGGCCGGACGAACTCGACGGCCAGCATCAGGCCCTTGCCACGCACCTCGCCGACGATCGGATGCCGAGCCGCCGCCTCGACCAGTCCGGTACGCAGCAGCTCGCCGGTGCGGGCGGCGTTGGCCTGCAGATCATGGTCGCACAGGTAGTCGAGCACGGCGACGCCGGCGGCGGTGCTGACCGGGTTTCCGCCGAACGTGGAGAACGAGATCGCCGGTACGCAGTTGAGCACGTCGGCGCGGCCGACGACGCCGGCCAGGGCGAAGCCGTTGCCGATGCCCTTGGCGAAGGTGAGCAGGTCCGGCACGACGCCGTGCGCCTGATAGCCCCAGAAGTGCTCGCCGGTACGCCCCCAGCCGGTCTGCACCTCGTCGGAGATCAGCAGGATGCCGGACTCGTCGAGGACCTTCTTCCACTCGCCGAACAGCCCGTCGGGGCCGTGTACGAAGCCGCCAACGCCCTGGATCGGTTCGGCGATCAGGCAGGCGACGTCACCGGCGGTCTGGGTGGCCAGGACCTCGCGCAGATCTTCGACGGCGGCGTCGAGCTGGGCGTCCGGGCCGAGCCGGGCCAGCAGGCCGCGCAGCCGGTCACCGGAGTGCAGCCAGCTCACCTGCAGCGGGTTGAGGGCGCTCGCCGACCAGCTGCGGTGCCCGGTGATGCCCATCGTGGCGTACGACCGGCCGTGGTAGCTGTTGCGCACGGCGAGGATCTGGTGCGACCGGCGGTAGTTGGTGGCGGCCAGCAGGGCCGCCTCGTTGGCTTCGGTGCCGGAGTTGGTGAAGAAGACCCGGGCGTCGGCGATGCCGGACAGCGCGGCGATCCGCTCGGCCAGCTCCACCTGGTGGCGGATCAGGTAGAGGGTGGAGGTGTGCACCACGCCGGTGGCGAGCTGACGCTGCACCGCTTCGCGGATCTCCGGGATGTCGTAGCCGATCATGTTGGTCAGCACGCCGCCGAAGAAGTCCAGGTAGCTGCGTCCGTCGGCGGCGGTGACCCGCCGGCCGGAGCCGGCGACGATCTCCAGTGGTTCGGCGTAGTAGAGCGGCATCCAGTCGGGCATCACGGCCCGGTGCCGGGTGAGCAGGTCGTCGGCGGTCATCTGCGGCACCACGCTCCCTGGGTCGTCGATGGGAGCACCTTCCCACCGGGACCGGATGAGGAGCAACTGTCATGGTGTCGCGGCTGGCCCGGCTTGACCTGACACTGCGTCGCCTGACCAGCCAAGCCGGCGGCCCGAGGCCTACCCTCGGTCGTTCCTCGGCCTCGGTCGTTCCTCTCCGGCCTCAGTCGCCCGAGCCGCCCGCGTCTGCCCCCGCCTCGGATCCTGACTCCGATCCCGCGTCGGACTCTGCCTCCCCGTCCGGGTCGGTGCCCCCGGAGCGTCGCCGCGTCGAACGTGTCCACAGCCAGACACCGACCAGGGCGCTTACCACGGCGGCGAACATGACCACTGACCGCGTCACGAACGGAATCTCGATGAACGGGTCGACCCGCTGCATCACCAACCCGGCGAGAGCGACGACAAACAGCAGGCAGGCGATTATCCGGTCGCGAAACATGCCGTCCTATATAGCACCCGACGCGTGGTTCAGCCCATCCGGCCCAGGCTATCGCCGGGCGTAAGGTCAGCTGACGCTCAGCCGTTGCGTGCCGCGGCCGCCAGGAACTCGGCCACCGCTCCGTCGGTCAGGTCGTCGCGCAGCAGTTCGTCGGCCAGCGCTGGCCCGATGGTGAACGACGGCACCCCGGCCGCCGCCAACCGCACCAGGTCGTCGACCGATTTGATGCTCGCCACCAGGGTCCGCGTCGGGCCGGCGGCGAGAATCCGGTGCATGGTCTGGATCTGCGCCAGTCCGTCGCGGCCGGCGGCGGTCATCCGCCCCAGGTACGGCGCGATGTACCGGGCACCCGCCGCTGCGGCGAGTACCGCCTGCGCGGCGTGGTAGACGGCGGTGACCAGCACCGGCACCTGCTGGTCGGCGAGCCGGCGGGTGGCGGTGAGGCCGGACCGGGTGGCCGGCACCTTCACCACCACCCGGTCGCTGAGCTCGCGCAGGCGCAGTCCTTCGGTGACGATGCCGTCCGGGTCCTCGGCGAGGGTCTGCAGGAAAACGGTGCCGGCGCCGGCGGCGACCGCCCAGTCGTGCAGGGCGGGCAGCTCGGCCTGGCCCAGCCCGGCCCGGTCCAGCAGCAGCGGGTTGGTGGTCACCCCGGCGAACAGCCCGGTGGCGAGCAGCGGGGCCAGTGCGGCCCGGTCGGCGGAGTCGAGATACAGCACGGTCACGCGAAGTCCTCAGTGGATACGTCGATGGGTGGATCTGCGGGTGAGTCGAGGCCGTCCCAGTCGGCCAGCCGCGCGTACCGCTCGCGGACGTCCGGCAGGGCCGGGGTCCGGGGTTCGGTGACGGTCAGGGTTGCCGGCCGCCAGGCGTCGCGGACCTGACGTATGTCGGCACCGGCCAGCACCGCCGACGCCTGCAGGCAGGCGCCCCGGGCGGTCGCCTCCGGCGCGTCACAGGTACGCACCGGCGTGCGCAGCAGGTCGGCGAGGAGCTGCCGGTACGCCGCCGAGCGGGCGGCCCCACCGGTGACCAGCACGTCGCCGTCGGCCGGGGCACCGGCGGCGCGGAGCCGCTCGTGCCCGCGTACCAGGGCCAGCAGCACGCCCTCGACGGCGGCCGACGCCAGCTCCTCGCGGGTGGTGGCGGTGGTCAGCCCGGCGAGCACGCCGCGCGCCCGGGGCCGGTCCGGGGAGCGTTCGCCGTCGAGGAACGCGGCGAGCACCGGACGGTCCGGGTTCGCCGGAGCGGCCAGGGCGAGCCGGGCCAGCTCGTCGTGGTCGACGCCGAGCAGCCGGGCGAACGTGTCGGTCACCTTGGCGCAGTTGAGCACCGACACCAGCGGCAGGTAGCCGCCGGCCGCGTCGGCGACGCCGTTGACCCAGCCGCTGGCGTCGTGCACCGGATCGTCGGTGGTGGTCAGCACCACCCCGGAGGTGCCGAGGCTGTAGACCACCTCGCCGGAGCGGATGCCCAGGCCGAGGGCACCCGCGTGCTGGTCGCCTGCGCCCGGCCCGACGACCACGTCCGGCCGCAGCCCGAGCTGGCGTGCCACGTCCGGGATCAGGGTGCCGGCCGGTTCGGCGGGGCCGAGCACGGTGGGCAGCATGGTGGCCCAGTCGAGGTCCGCGTCGACGAACCGGGTCAGCAGATCGGTCCGCCACCGCTGTTCGTGTGCGGCGTAGTAGCCGGTGCCGGTCGCCTCCGAGCGGTCGGTCACCGTCCGGCCGGTGAGCCGGTAGGTCAGGTAGTCGTGTGGCAGCAGTACGGTCGCCAGCCGGCGCAGCAGCTGCGGTTCGTGCTCGGCGACCCAGGCCAGTTTGGTGATGGTGAACGCGGCCGTCGGCACCGATCCGACCGCCTCCGCCCAGCCGGCCGCGCCCAGCTCGGTCACCAGCGCCGCCGCCTGCGGCGCCGACGTGGTGTCGTTCCACAGTTTGACGTCGCGCAGCGCCTGTCCGGCGGCGTCGAGCATGACCAGCCCGTGGCACTGCCCGGCCACGCTGATCGCGCCGATCGACTGCGGGGTCACCGCGGTGCCGCGCGTCGCCGCGTCGGCGAGGGCGGCCGGCAGCGCCGTGGTGAACGCCGACCACCAGGTGGTGGCCGGCTGCTCGGACACCGGCGGGAAGGTGGGCGGATGCGGGGCCTGGCCGCTGCCCAGTAGCGTGCCGTCGACGGCGTCACGCAGCTCGACGGTGCACGACTGGGTGGAGCTGTCCACTCCGGCGACGACCGACATGTCAGCTGTCCCCAGCCGGGGCGGCGCCGTCGGCGGCGGTACCGCGACGGCCGGTATCGGCGGTGGCGGTCAGGCCGGGCAGGGCTGCCGGCAGTTCGGTGATCTTGCCGACGGCACCGGCCGGATGGGTTTCCAGCACCTGGTCCCAGCCGTAGCCACGGCGGCGCATCAGTACGTACGCCAGGGCGTCACCCCACACCGACACCGCCAGGGTGCTGCCCATCGCGATCACCCCGCCCGGGTCGGCCTGCTCGTCGTCGGCCAGCACCACGGCCAGGTCGGCGAGCCGACCCAGGGTGGAGTCCGGCGCGGAGGTGAGCACGACGATCGGCACGTCGCGGCGGCGTACCCGTTCGGCCAGGTCGCTGAGCTCGGCGGTCTCGCCGCCGTGTGAGATCGCGATGAGGATGTCACCGCCGACGATCGCCCCCATCGAGCCGTGCAGGGCGTCCATCGGCGACAGGTACAGCGCCGGGGTGCCGCAGACCGACAGCAGGTGGGCCATCCGGCGGGCCACCGAGCCAGAGGTGCCGGATCCGGTGACGAACACCTTGCCGGTGCAGTCGGCCAGCAGATCGACCGCGCGCAGGAACGTCTCGCCGAGCTGGTCGGCGACGGCGAGTACCCCCGCTGCCTCCCGTCGGATGGCGGCCTGGCCGGCCAGCAGCGCGTCGGCCGGGGCGTCGACTGTCATCGTGTTTCCTCGTTCTCTCGTTTCGACGGTTCGTCAGGCGGCCCTGGCGGGTTCATCAGGCGGCTTCCCACGCCGCCTGGCGCAGTGCCCGTGGGGTGAGGTCCCGGGCCGGCAGCAGTTCGCCGGTGGACCGGCCGTGGACGATCACCGCGACGTCGTCGGCGATCTCGCAGATCTCGTCCTCCTCGCTGGACACCACGATCACGGTGAGCCCGTCGCGGTGTGCGAGGTCCCGCACCATGCGGTGGATCTCCGCCTTGACGCCCAGGTCGACGCCCTTGGTCGGCTCGTCGAGCAGCAGCACCTGCGGGCGTTGCGCCAACGCCCGGGCGAGCAGAACCTTCTGCTGGTTGCCGCCGGAGAGCCGCACCACCGGCGCCGACCGGTCCCCCCGTACGTGCAGCTTCTCCAGCAGGGCGGTGGCGTCGCGGCGCATCCGCTGGCGGTCGAGCAGCCCGAACCGGCGGTAGCGGGACAGCACCGGCAGGGCGACGTTCATCACCGAGTCGAGTTCCGGGACGATCCCGTCGCTCTTGCGTTCCTCGGTCACGTACACCACGCCGGCCCGCTGCGCCGGGCCTGGGCCGCGCGGCCGGTAGCGTCGTCCGTGCAGGGTGATGGTGCCGGCCCGGACCGGGTCCAGCCCGACGAGGGTACGCAGCAGTTCGGTGCGCCCGGACCCGACCAGGCCGTAGATGCCGAGCACCCGGCCCTTGCCGGCCTGCAGGGTGACGTCGTCCAACACCGCGGTACGCAGGTTGCGTACCGCGAGACCGACGTCGTCGCCTGCCCCGTCACCGGGCCGACGACGGTCGCCGCCGGCACCGGTTCGGTTATCGGTCCCGGTCCCGGTGCCGGTGCCGGTGCCGGTACCGGAGCCGGAGCCGGCGTCGGCGTCGGCGTCGGCGTCGGAGCCGGCGATGGCCCTGACCACCTCGTCGCGGGGGATCTCGTCCACCGCGCCGTCGATGCGGACCCGACCGTCGACCAGGGCGACCACCCGGTTGGCGACCGCGTAGAGCTCCTCCAGCTTGTGGTCGACCAGCAGCACGCCGACCCGCTGGTCACGAACCAGGTCGCGGACCGTGTCGAGGAACTTCTCGACCTGCCCGCCTTCCAGGCTGGTGGTCGGCTCGTCGAGCAGCAGGTAGCTGACGTCGCGGTGGATCGCGATGGCGATCTCCAGCAGTTGCCGGGTGGCGACCGGGTAGTCGCCGAGGCGGCGGTCCACGTCGACCGCCAACCCGAACCGGTCGACCAGGTTCTGGGCCTCCTGCCGCATCGCTCTGCGCCGCAGCAGCCCGGCGGTGGCCCGTTCGTCGCCGAGGAACGCGTTCTGCGTGACGGTGAGGTTGGGCAGCAGGGACAGTTCCTGGTAGACGGCGGCCACCCCGGCCCGGCGGGCGTCGGCCGGCGAGCCGAAGTGCTGCACCCGCCCGTCGACCCGGATGGTGCCGCCGTCCGGGCGGATCGCTCCGGCGATGCTCCTCAGCAGGGTGGACTTGCCGGCCCCGTTGTGCCCGACCAGCCCGACCACGTCGCCGGGCCGCACGGCGACGGTGACCCCGTGCAGCACCGGCACGTTGGCGAATCGTTTGACGATGCCCCGTGCCTCGATGCCTGGTGCCGGGGTCACCGCCGTCGTCGGCGAGCTGGTCATCTCAGCCGACCTCGCCCGGGGCCGGGGTCTCGCCGGTGGTGAACATCTTCAGCGGACGCAGGATCTGCGCCTCCGGGGTGCCGCCGTCGACCCAGTCGCGGACCTGCTGCACGACACGGCGGCCGTAGTCCTCGGGCTCCTGGGCGACGCAGCCGGCGTACTGCTCGGTGAGCGGCTCCTCGGCGGCGCAGAACCCGTACACCTTGACGTCCTTGCCCTGCACGGCCTGCAACGCGCCGTACGCGGCCGGACCGGTGTTGGCGTAGATCACGTCAAGGTCCGGGTTGCCGGAGAGCATCTCGGTGGCGGCCTTGAGGCTGTCGTCGGGCTTGACGTTGCCGTCGACCTTCGCCACGACCTCGGCGTTGGGGTTGGCGGCGATGGCTTCCTCGAAGCCCTCGTCGCGCAGCAGGGTCGGCACCTCGTCGGGTTCGGTGACGAAGCCGATCTTCAGCTCGGCGTCCGCGCCGAAGTCCGCCAGGACCTGCTCGGCGATCTGGGTGCCGCCGGCGACGTTGTCCGCGCCGAGGTACTGCACGATGCTCGCGCCCTGGTCGGTGAGGGCCTCCTCGGAGACGGTGACGTTGACGGTGAACACCGGCACCCCGGCGTCGTTGGCGGCCTTGACGATCGCCGCCGCCGGCTCGGACTTCACCGCGTTGAGCGCCAGGGCGCAGGGGTTCTTCTGCAGCATGGCCTGGACCTGGGCGAGTTGGGCGGCGTCGTCGTCGTTGGCGATCTGCACCTCGACGTCGAAGCCCTGCGCCTCGCCTTCCTCCTCGAAGCCGCGCTTCATCGCCACGTAGTACGGGTTGGTCAGGTTCGGCAGCGCGACGGCGAGGTAGGGGTTCTCCTCGTCGCAGGCGGCCGGACGGGTGTCGCCGTCGGTCTGGTCGGCCGACTGGCCGGTTCCGGTGTCGACGGCCCCGCCGCAGGCGGACAGCGCCAGGGCGGTGCCGAGGGCACCGACGGACAGCATCATCTTGCGGTGCATCGAGATTCCTTCCATTGGTGACGGGTGCGTGAGTGCGGGTGAGGCATCAGGTGGCGGTGGTGGCGGGCGTGGCCCCGGTGGAGGTGCCACGCTGCCCGGCCGGAGCCGGCCCGCCGGTCGGCTGCCCCGGCCCGCCGCCCGGGTCGGGTGCGTCGGAGGCGTTGCCGCGTCGCAGCAGGCTGCGGCGGATCAGTTCGCCGAGCGAGGTGTTCCGCCGGTAGGTGTCGACGGTGACGCCGGCCAGGATGATCAGGCCGATGACCAGTGGCTGCCAGTAGCTCTGCACGCCGACGACGTTCATGCCGTTGGACACCGTGGCGATCAGCACCGCGCCGAACAGGGCCCCGGGCATGCTGCCGATGCCGCCGAACAGGCTGACCCCGCCGACGACGGCAGCGGCGATGGAGTAGAACAGCTCGTTGCCGGATCCGGCGCTGGGGTAGCCGACCATCAGCCGACTGGTGGTGATCAGTCCGCCCATGGCCGCGCAGACACCGCTGATCGCGTACACGAAGATCGTCACCCGGCCGAGCCGCACGCCGGCGAGCCGGCTGGTGGCGGCGTTGCCGCCGACGGCGTAGACATGCACGCCGGTCGCGGTGAGCCGCAGCAGCGCGGTGAACAGCAGTGCGGCGACGGCGACCAGCACGACCGGCATCGGTACGCCGAACAGCCCGCCCCGGCCGATGATGGCGAACAGCGGGTCCTTGACGGAGACGGAGCTGGCGCCGGTGAGGATGAGCGGGATGCTGGCCGCGACACCGAAGGTGGCGAAGGTCACGATGAACGGCGGCAGGTGGAGAAAGTGCACGCAGGCACCGTTGAACACGCCGACGAGCGCACCGACCACGATCGCGGCCAGGGCGGCGAGCCACCAGGGCAGGCCATTGCTCATCAGCAGGGCGGCGGTCATTCCGGTCAACGCCACGTTGGAGCCGGTGGACAGGTCGATCCCACCGGTCAGCAGGACGAACGCCTGCCCCATGGCGAGGAAGGCGATCACGGCACCGTTGAGCAGCAACAGTTGCGCGTTGTCGAATGTCCGGAATGTGGGCGAAAGCGCGCTGAAGGCGAGCCCGACCAGCACCACCACAGCCAGAATGCCGGCTTCATCAGGTATGCGCCGTTTCACGACGGGCCTCCTTGCAAACACTGCGTGGGGTGGATTGGCAATTCTGCTCATACGAGCACTAGACTGCGCTCATACGTGAACACTAGGTCACGTGACGAGTAATCGACAAGGGGAAGAAATAAAATGAGCGGTGCCGATGCTCAGATGAGCACCGAGGGCATGACGCCCACCGAGCGGTGGCTCCTCGTGACGGTCGCCCGTCGCTTCTACCTTGAGGACCGCAGCAAGGTGGAGATCGCGAAGGAGCTCGGCCTGTCCCGTTTCAAGGTGGCCCGGCTGCTGGAACAGGCCGTCGCCACCGGTGTCGTGACCATCACCCTGCACGACAGCGGCACCGTCGACCCTGCCCTGTCCGCCCGTCTCGCCGAGCACCTCGGCCTGCGTGAGGCTCTCGTCGTCGAGGCCGCCGGCGGTGAGGCCGAGGTCCGCAAGCAGATCGGCCTGACCGCTGCCGGCCTGCTCAGCGACAGCGTCGGTGCCGGCGAGGTGCTCGGCCTGGCCTGGGGCCGCACGCTGAGCGCGATGACCCAGTCGCTGCCGGCCCTTCCCCCGGTGTCGGTGGTGCAGCTGACCGGCGCCATCGGCAGCAACCTCGACGAGTCCCCGGTGGAGATCGTCCGCAAGGTGGCGGTCAGCTCCGGCGGCTCCGCCCACCCGATCTTCGCCCCGCTGGTCGTCGACGACCCGGCCGCCGCCACGGTGCTGCGCCGCCAACCCGACGTCGCCCGCGCGCTGCGCATGTTCGACGACGTCACCACCGCGGTCGTCTCCGTCGGCTCGTGGGACCCACCGAACACCCAGCTCATCCCGGCGATCTCCGCCGAGGAGGTGACCGACCTGCGGGCCCAGGGCGTCCGTGCCGACATCGCCTCGATCCTGGTGACCGAGGACGGCACGATCGTCACCTCCGACTTCGCCGCCCGGTGCATCTCGGTCACCCCCGAACAGATGCGCCGCTTCCCCCGGGTCATCGCGGTGGCCGGCGGTGCCGACAAGGCGGGCGCGGTGGCCGCGGTGGCCCGCGCCGGTCTGATCACCGGCCTGGTCACCGAACGGGCGTTGGCCGAGGCGGTGCTCGGCGCCGAGGGCGTCGCGCCGACTGTGCCGGCACAGACCACCCAGTCGGACCGACCGGCACAGCAGGCAAAGGGGGTTCGGGCGTGACGGGGGTGCCACGGGTGGCCGGCTCGCTCTGGTCGGCCGACCGCGCCCGGGTCGGCGAGGAGGCCGCCCGGCTGGCCGACGCCGGCCTGCGGCATGTGCACTGGGACGTCACCGACGGGGACTTCGCCGTGGCCGGCGGGTTCGAACCGGCCCAGGCCGAGGCGCTGACCGCGTCGACGGGGGTGGTGGCCGAGGCACACCTGATGGTGCGCCGACCGCTGCGCCACGTCGACGCCTGGACCGAGTTCTGCGACGTGGTCACCGTGCACGTCGAGGTGGACGGCTGGCAGGCGGCCGTCGACCGCATCGCGCGACGGGGCCGTACCCCCGCCGTGGCCGTGTCACCGGACACCGGACTGTCCATTATCGACGCTCTGCCGGCGTCGGTCGGTGTGCTGGTGATGTGCGTCGAGCCGGGCAACGCCGGCGGCGCCTTCCGGCCCCGCTCGGTGCAGCGGGTCCGCGCCCAGCGCGGCCGGCCGCTGCTCGGGGTGGACGGCGCGGTCACCGCCGCCCGCGCCGCTGAACTGGCCGGCGCCGGCGCGACCTGGGTGGTCAGCGGCACCGACCTGCTGCACGCCCCCGACCCGGCGGCCTGGCTGACAGCGGTGCGAGCCGGCGACGGACGGCCGACCGGGTGAGGGCCGCACCAGGCGACCCCACCGCCGGCGGGCGGGTCATCGGGCCCCGGATCAAGGGCACAGGCTGGGGCTAGTATGTCTGGTCGGTGAGCTGTGGAGGAGGTACGGGTGGAAAGCGACGAATTGCGACGTTACACCGCGTTTACCTTCCCTAGTCTGGAATTCGACCCGGTGACCGGGGTGGCCGAGCTGGGCTACGCGCTCACCGGCGACGACGGCGCGGAGCTGACCTTCGTCGAGCGGATCACCTTCCCCATGCCCGAGGGCGGTACCCCGCCGCCGAGTGGGCCCGGGTCGACGTTCCGTCGGGTCCTGGAGCTGCTGCACCTGGTCGCCGGGGTCAGCTACTACAAAACGGCGGCTCCGCCGTCGCTGGTGGCGCCCGCGCCGCTCGGGCCTGAGGCGGTCGCGCTGGTCACCGCCGTCTACACCAAGGGCCTGGCCGAGTACGCGTACCGCAACGGTCTGCCGCACGTGCTTGAGTTGGCCCCCGTCGTGCCGGACGGGGTGCCGGCGCCGCCGCAGCCGATTGACGCCGCCGACCGGCGACCGCTGTCGGCGGTCGGCGGCGGCAAGGACTCGATCGTCACCCTGGAGGCGCTGCGCCGAGCCGGGTTCGACCCGGTGCCGTTCTCGGTCAACCCGAACCCGGTGATCGTCGCGGTCAACGCCGCCTCCGGGCTGCCGGCGCTGGCCGCCCGCCGGGCGTTGGACCCGCGGCTGTTCGACCTCAACGCGGCCGGTGCGTACAACGGCCATGTTCCGGTGACCGCGATCAACTCGCTGATCGCGGTCGGTACGGCGGTGCTGCACGGCCTCGGGCCGGTGGTGATGTCCAACGAACGGTCCGCCTCGGACCCGAACCTGATCTGGAACGGACACGAAATCAACCACCAGTGGTCCAAAGGTGTCGAGGCCGAAGGGATGCTGCGGGCCGCGCTGCACGGCCACGCCGGGCTGACCGAGCCGTACTTCTCGCTGCTGCGCACCCTGTCCGAGCTGCACATCGCCAAGCTGTACGCCCGATCGACCGGCTACGACCCGGTGGTGACCAGCTGCAACGCGGCGTTCAAGCTGCGGGACCGCAGTGAACGCTGGTGCGGGGCGTGCCCGAAGTGCCGGTTCGTGTTCCTGGCGTTCGCACCGTTCATGGACCGGGACCGGCTGGTCGGCATCTTCGGCGTCGACCTGCTCGCCGATCCGGCCCAGTCTGCCGGCTACCGGGAGCTGCTCGGCCTCGACGGGCACAAGCCGTTCGAGTGTGTCGGTGAGGTCGAGGAGTCCCTCGTCGCGTTGCGGATGCTCGCCGGGTCGCCGCAGTGGCGCGATACCCCGCTGGTGCGGGAGCTGATGGCGGCGGTGCCGGAACAGGCCTGGCCGGCGGTCGACGCCTCCGACGTACTGCTGCCCGGCGGGCCGCACCACGTGCCGGCGGCGTACGCGAAGGTCCTCACCGCGTTGGGCTGAGACCCGGGTGCAGTTCCATACCAGAGCAAACTCAACCGGCCCGCAGCGTCGTTGACGCTGCGGGCCGCCTTTACCCGTGGCCGGTGCCCCGGCAGTAACTGCGCCCTTTCTCGTCCTTCACATCGCTCCTCATCGGAGCGGCAGGAGCCGAAGGTGAGACTTTGTCGCATCTTGCGGGCCCCTGATGTTCGTCGACCACTGCACCTACGCTCGGCTGAGGACGATCTAGTCTCCAGGAAGGACCTGGTCCATGCTCAAGTTCATCCGAAACGCCATCGTCGTGATGGCATTGGTGGTGTCCACCAGCCTGGCCTTCACCGGGCCGGCGCAGGCGTACTTCCCCGCTCCGCCGGTCGGCTCGCTGATCGATGTCCGGTTCTACACCAACGCGGGTCACACGACCGAGGTCGGCAGGTGGCTCTACGGTTCGTGTGACGGGCAGAGGTGGGACGAGCAGTGGGGTTCCCGGACCTCCTACTACGGCTGGCGGAGCGTGTCCTGCTTCTGATCCGTGGGCGATACCACTCATTTGGCGACGCCGGTTGCCGGTGCCCGTTCGTCGACCAGGTGCGGCTGCCAGCAGCCGGCTCCACAGCTGCCGGTGTGTACGGCGAGGATCCGCAGGCCGGGCAGCCGGGCAGCGAGCCGGTCGGCGGCGTAGCGCAGCTGATCGTGGTGCTCGGCCTCGCTGACCGGGTTGCCGGCGCAGTCGGCGTGCCCGGCCAGCACCAGGGTGCCGCTGCCGTGCGCGCTCCGGGAGACGCCGACCGCGTCCAGCAGCCGGGTCAGGTCCGCCGGGTCGGCGGTGGCCAGCACCCGGTCGGCGCCTGGTTCGGTGATCAGGTCGAGGTGGTCGACGCCGAGCCGGTCGCGGACCCACTGCCCGAGCGGCCCGTGAATCCGGCCGTCGATGCAGGTCACCACGGTGGCGAACCGGTCCGGCACGTCAGTACACCTCCTGCGGCAGGCGGGGCGTTGGGCCGGGGCCGGTGGCCCCGTTGACGCCGGTCGCCCCGCCTTCGCCGGTGGCGGCGTCGACCGCGCCGGCCACCTCCGGATGCAGCTGACCGGCCTCCCGCATCGTCGGCCACAGGCCGGAGCGGGTGAGCAGGTCCCGCACCGGTCCCCGGACGGTGGCCAGGTGCAGCGCGACGCCGCGGCTGGCCAGCCGGTCCCTGGCCTGGGCCAGGGCGTGCGCTCCGTCGGCGTCGGCGTCGCCGATCGCGCTGGCGTCGACCACCACCGCCCGTAGCGCTTCGCGGGTCTCGGCCAGGGTCAGCAGCCGGTCGGCGAGGTACTGCGCGTTGGCGAAGTACAGCGGTCCGTCGATGCGCAGCACCACCACCTGCGGATCGGTGACCAGGCCCTGGTAGCGGGCCACGTTGCGGAAGGTGGCGGTGCCGGGTACCCGGCCCAGTTCGGCGGTGTGCGGGCGGGCCGACCGGCGCAGGAACACCGCGAGGCTGAACACCACCCCGGCGGCCAGGCCCGGCTCCACCCCGGCGACCAGGGTGACCGCGAAGGTCAGCGCCAGGGTGAACCCGTCGACCCGGCGAAGACGCCAGGCCGTCCGGGCGCCCCGGTAGTCGACCAGCCCGAGTACGGCGACCACGACGATCGCCCCGAGTACCGCCTTGGGCAGGTGGTAGAAGGCCGGGGTGAGCAGCAACGCGGTCAGCCCCACCACGACAGCGGTGACCACCGACGCGACCGGGGTGCGGGCCCCGGCGGAGAAGTTGACCGCGCTGCGGGAGAACCCGCCGGCCACCGGGAACGCGTGGAAGGCGCCGGCGGCGGCGTTCGCCGCCCCGACCGCGACGAGTTCGGCGTTCGGGTCGACGTGCTGGCGGGACCGGGCGGCCAGCGACTTGGCCACCGCGATGCCCTCCATGTAGGCGACCAGGGCGATCGCGATCGCGGCCGGCAGCAGGGCTCGCAGGTCGGCCAGGGCGATCGCCGGCAGGTCCGGGGTGGGCAGCCCGCTCGGTACATCCCGCAGGATCGGCACGCCACGCCCGCCGAGGGCCAGTACGGCGCTGACCGCCGTGACGGCGGCGACGACCAGCAGCGCCGCCGGCACCTTCGGGGCGTACCGACGCAGCAGGACCAGCCCGGCGATGCTGGCCGCGGCGACCGCCACGGTCAGCGGGTGGATCGTGGCGACGCCCTGCCACAGGCTGGCCATGATGCCGGGCAGGTTCTCGGCCCGCTCGACGCGCATCCCGAGCAGGTCCTTGACCTGGCTGGCGGCGATGACGAGCGCGGCGGCCGAGGTGAACCCGGACAGCACCGAGTGGGACAGGAAGTTCACCAGAGCGCCGAGGCGCAGCACCCCCATCAGGATCTGGATGGCACCGACCAGCAGGGCGAGCAGGCCGGCGAGGGCGGCGTACCGACCGTGGTCGCCGGCGGCGAGCGGGGCGAGCGCGGTGGCGGTCATCAGCGCGGTGATCGCCACCGGGCCGACGGCGAGCGAGCCGGAGGTGCCGAGCAGGGCGTACACCAGCACCGGCACGATCGCTGCGTACAGGCCGGTGACCGGTGGCATGCCGGCGAGGGCGGCGTACGCCATGCTCTGCGGCACCAGCATCACCGCGACGGTGAGGCCGGCGATCAGGTCGTGCCGCAGCACGTGCCGGTCGTATCCGCGCCGCCAACCGAGGATGGGCACGATCCGCGCCGGGCCGGTGCGCTCCTGGCGGGGGTACGCGGTGGTGGTCATTTCGCTGCGCCGGCCCGGCTGATCCGGGTGAGTGAGGTGTCGACGTCACACCCGGCGCCCTGGTTGTACGGCAGGCGGGCCAGCAGCATGCCCATGGCGCAGGTGTTGGTCAACGCGGCGACGGTCAGCCCGGCCCCGATGAGTCCGGCGACGTACCGGGTCGGCGGGTACCAGATGCTGGCCAGCACCGAGACCAGCACGATCGCGCCGGCGACCAGGCGTACCTGACGTTCCAGGCTCCACCGCTGGCGGCCCCGGTTGACCGGGGCGCCGGCGGCGATCCAGGCGTTCATCCCACCGTCGAGTACGGTCGCGCCGTCCAGCCCGGCGCCGGCGAGTTTCGCGCAGGCCTGGTTGGCCCGTTTGCCGGACTGGCAGATCAGCAGGATGCGGCCGCCGGCGTCGGCGACGATCCGGTTGAGGTGCGCGTCGACCTGGTCCAGCGGCAGGTTGATCGCCCCGTCGATGTGGGCGGTCTCGAACTCGGCCGGGGTGCGCACGTCGACGACCAGGGTGTCGGGGTTGTCGGCCAGCAGGGCGCGGGCGGCGGGCACCTGGATGTTCGGGTTGGTGGTGGGGGGCATGTCGTTCCTCCGTGCGGTGGTGGTCAGGATTCGGTGGCCAGGTCGGCGACGCCGGCACCGCTGAGCACGGCGGGCCGGTGGCCGGCGCGGACCAGCAGGCTGGCGGCGATGGCGGCCCGCCGGCCGCTGCCGCAGGCGACGAGGACCGGTCGCTGCGGGTCGAGTTCGGCGGGGATGCCGTCGGTGACCAGGTCGGCGAGGAAGCGTTCGACCGACCCAGGCCAGCTGACCTGCGCCCGCTCGCTCGGCATCCGTACGTCGAGCAGCTGCGCGTCGGGCTGGGCCAGCCGCTGCCGGAAGCTGTCCAGGTCGAGCAGTTCGTAGCCGGGGCCGAGCTGGTCGGCGGGGGCCGGCCGGTGGACGCCCTGGACGGTGTCGAGCCCGATGCGGGCCAGCTGGACGACGGCTTCGGTGACGTCCTGGCCGGGTTCGGCGATCAGCACGACGGGTGCGCCGTACGGCAGCAGCCAGCCGGCCCAGCTGCCGAAGTCGTCGGTGAGCTCGATGCCGACGGAGCCGGGCAGCAGGCCGGCGGCCTGGGCGGGCCGGGACCGGATGTCCAGCAACTGGGTGTCGTCGGTGGTCGGCAGGTCGCCGGCGGTGATCTCCGGGATCTCGACGGCCGGCATCGGCTCGCCGCCACGCAGATTGGCCGGGCCCATGTACTGGTAGAAGGCCGGGATCGGCATCGGCTCGGCGAGCAGCCGGTCGGCGAACGTCTCCGGGTCGCCGATGCCGAGCAGCGGGTTGGTGTCGACCTCGTCGCCGATGGTGGAGGTGAACCGGCCGGCGCCGGTGGCGGTGCAGAACGAGCCTTCACCGTGGGTCGGGTAGAGCTCGACGGCCCGGGGCAGACCGGCGAGGCGGTGCAGCGAGCCGTGCTGCAGCCGGGCCAGGGTGCGGGCCCGGTCGGGGCCGAGCAGGTCGGGTCGGCCGGCGGAGGCGACGAGCAGGCTGCCGCCGGAGAAGACGGCGACCGGCTCACCGTCGATCAGCACCAGGTAGCTGGTGTGTTCCGGGGTGTGACCGGGGGTGTGGACGGGGCGCAGGGTGAGGTTGTCGGCCTTGATGTCCTCGAGGTGGAAGGCGGGGGTGTGCCGGTAGGTCGGTGCCGCGCCGGCCGGCAGGACCAGCTCGGCGCCGGTCCGTCGGGCGAGCTGCGGCCCGCCGGAGACGTAGTCGTTGTGCAGGTGGGTCTCCAGGACGAACCGCAGGTCGACGTCGCGTTCGGCGGCGGCGTCGAGGAACCGGTCGATGTCGCGCTGCGGGTCGACGAGCACCCCCTTGCCCTCGTGGACCAGCAGGTAGGACTGGTCGCCGAGGCCGGGGGTACGGAATGAGATGAGTTCCACGGGTGCTCCTCCGCTCTCGCGTATACCCCTGGGGGTATCTACGGACCCAGTATGTTCGAATGAACGGACATCTGCAAGTGATACCCCCGGGTGTATCGTGTAAACCCAGCTGGGCAGGCCCGAAGCACCAGTGGGAGACCCCCGGACCAGGAGGAACTCGCCATGCAGGTCGAGGAGAACACCACGGCGGACGTGGTCAAGCGGCTACGGCGGGCCGAAGGCCAGATCCGCGGCATCATCGCGATGCTGGAGTCCGGCCGGGACTGCGCCGAGGTGGTCACCCAGCTCGCCGCCGTCTCCCGGGCACTCGACCGGGCCGGCTTCAAGGTCATCGCCAGTGGGCTCGAACAGTGCATGGGCCCCGACAGCGACGCCACCGAGCGCAAGGCCAGCCTGGAGCAGATGGAGAAGCTCTTCCTCTCCCTGGCCTGACACCGGGGCCGACGGACTGGCCTGACACCGGGGCCCGGTGGATCGTCGGGCCCCGGGCAGGGTCGCCGGGTCAGCCCCGGTCCGGCCGGGTGGCCAGGTACCAGTCGGTCAGCTTGACCGTGTCGTCGGTCAGCCGCGCATCCAGATCGGCCTCGGTACGCGGCGCACCGAGCACCACGTCGTCACCGGGTCGCCAGTTCGCCGGGCAGGACACCCCGTCACGGTCCGCGGTCTGCAGCGCGTCGACCAGCCGCAGGATCTCCGGGATCATCCGGCCGGCGTTCATCGGGTAGTACAGCACCGCCCGGACGATCTGCTCGGCGTCGATGACGAACACGGCCCGTACCGCCGCCGTGCCGGACGTGTTCGGGTGCAGCATCCCGTACGCGTGCGACACCGCCATGTCCAGATCGGCGATGATCGGAAACGGGATTCGCACGCCGAGCTTGTCGTGGATCGACCGGGTCCAGGCCAGGTGGCTGAAGACCGAGTCCACCGAGTTGCCCAGCAGCGCCACGTCGCGGGCGGCGAACTCGTCGGCCAGTTCGGCGAAGCCGACGAACTCGGTGGTGCAGACCGGGGTGAAGTCGGCCGGGTGGCTGAACAGCACCAGCCAGCGGCCGGCGTAGTCGGCCAGCCGGACCGGGCCGTGGGTGCTCTCCGCCGTGAAGTCGGGTGCCCGGTCGCCGATCAGCGGCAGTCGCGGTGCCGGAGCCGGTACGGAGACGGTGTCGCTCATGATCGTTGATACTCCTTCACTGGTAGGTAGATGGCCGAGGGCTCAGACGGTGCCGACCGGCTGGCGCAGTGCCCGCCAGGCCTGGTAGCCGCCGAGCAGGTCGGAGACGTCCGGGTGGCCGTTGGCCCGCAGCAGGCTGGCCGCGACCGACGAGCGGTATCCGCCGGCGCAGTGCACCACCACCGGCCGATCGGTCGGCACCTCGGCGATCCGCCGGGACAGTTCGGCCAGCGGGATGTGCAGCGCGCCGTCGATGACCCCGGACTCGCGCGCACCGTCGGTCACCCCGGCGGCCCGCTCGCCGGCGTTGCGCACGTCGAGCACCACCGGTGGCTGCTCGCCGTCGAGCGCGGCGGCCAGCTGCGCAACGGTCAGCCGGCTGGCCCGGGTCAGCTGGTCGACCATCTGCAGGAACGCCTGCTCCGGCTCGCGCAGGTAGCCGGCGACGGTGTCGAAGCCGATCCGGGCCAGCCGGGTGACGATCTCCTCCTCGCGGTCCTGCGGGGCGACCACCAGGATCTGCGTGCCGGGGGCCAGCACGCTGCCGGCGGTCTCGGCGAACCGGCCGTCGGCGGGGACGTTCAGCGCCCCACGCAGGTGGCCGGCGGCGTACTCCTGCGGGTCGCGGGCGTCGACCACGACGGCGCCGGCGGCCTGCCGGGCGACGAACTCCGCCGGGTTCAGTGGCGTGGGTGCGGCGGTGACGTCGAACAGGGCGTGGTCGCGGCGGTTGAGCACCGCGTCGTAGCCGAAGTACGCCGGGGCGGCCGGCTGGTTGGCGGTGACGATCGCCAGGAACTGCTCGGCGTCCATCGGGGCGCAGGCGTAGTTGGTGGCCCGCTGCTCGCCGATGGTCGACGAGCGCTCGGTGGACAGGTTCTTGCCGCACGCCGATCCGGCGCCGTGGGCCGGGAAGACCCGCACCGGGTCGGGCAGCGTCATCAGCTTGTGCTGCACGCTGTCGTAGAGCATCCGGCCGAGTTCGTCGGCGGTCACGCCGAGCGAGGCCAGCAGGTCGGGCCGGCCGACGTCGCCGATGAACAGCGCGTCGCCGGTGAGTACGCCGTACGCGACCGGGTCGTCGGCGTGTTCGTAGACCAGGATGCTGATCGACTCCGGGGTGTGCCCGGGGGTCTCCATGATCTCCAGGGTCACGTCGCCGAGGCTGATCCGGTCCCCGTCGGCCAGCTTGCGGATCGGGTAGTCGGCCTCGGCCTGCTGGCCGTAGCCGATCCACGCGCCGGTGCGCGCGGCGAGTTCCAGGTGGCCGGCGATGAAGTCGGCGTGGAAGTGGGTGTTGACGACGCCTTCGATGGTGAGGCCGTGCGCCTGCGCGTCGGCCAGGTATTCGGTGACGTCGCGACGCGGGTCGACCACGACGGCGCGCTTCGTGGTCTCGTCGGCGATCAGGTAGGACGCCTGGGACAGGCAGTCCAGGTAGTACTGGGCGAAGAACATGCCCGGGACCTCCTTCGGCGGGTGGTTCACGGTTGCCGGATTCAGTCCGAACATACCCCTGGGGGTATATGGGGGGCGGTAGCTCAAGGTCCCGAAGATTCAGGACCTTCGACCCGGTACGACGCGAGCCCCGCAGGCCAGGCGGGCGGTCAGTCCCGCGACCGGTCAGGCCGGTGGGCGGGCCCGTACCTCGTCCAGCGCCAGCACCGCGACGTGCAGCGACAGGCACGCCTGCACCGAGTCCAGGTCGACGCCGAGAATCTGCCCCAGCCGGGTCAACCGCTCGTAGAACGCCGGCCGGGACAGGTGCACCGCAGCAGCCGCCGCCGACTTGTTGCGGCCATGATCCAGGTACGCCCGCAGCGTGGCCAGCATCCGCTGCCGGGGATGACGGGCCTCGTACGCCAGCAGCGCGCCCAGCTCACGTTCGACGAAGACCTGCAACCGGGGTTCCTCCCGCAGCAGGTGCAGCAGCCCGGCCAGGCCGACGTCCGGCAGCCGCAGCACCTGGTCTGCGCGGCGGTCCCGGCGGCCGGCCTCGGCCACCTGGCGGGCCTCGACCAGGGTCCGCCGGGCCTCCCGGACGCTGTCCACCCCGCTGCCGGCGGCGACCACCACCGGCACCGGCTCGGACCGGCGCAACCGGTGCAGCGCGGCCAGCAGACCGTCCAGCGCCGGGTCCGCCGCCGTGGCGTCGCGGACCGCCAGCAGTACGCCGACCGCATGCTCGTCCAACGGGCTGGCCAGGCCGGTCAGCCCGGCTTCCCGCAACGCCAGACCGACCGTCTCGGCGAGGTCGCGCAGCCGGGCCTGGACCGTCTCGGCGCTGTCGGCCGACGGCACCGCCACCGCCACCGCCGGCCCGACCCCGCCGACCCCGGTGGCCGCACCGGGCTCGGCACCGGAACCGGCGTCGCGGAACCGGACCGCAACGCCGACCAGATGCCGCCGGTCCAGGCCGACACCGAGCGCCCGGGCCCGCATCGCCACCTCGTCGACCGGCTGCGACCCGTCCAGCAGCGCGGTCAGCAGCGTCCGGTGAATCTGCCGCTCCAGCCCTTCGGCGTCGCGGCGGATCAGCCGGCCCAACGCCAGGGTCGACGCGGCCCGTTCGAGCAGGATCGACCACCGCAGCGGCGGCCCGCCCGACCCGCTGAACCCGCCCGAGACACCGGACCCGCCCGAGACACCCGGCCCGGCAGCCGGGCAGCGCAGCAGCAGCCGACCCCAGTCCTGGCCTCGGGCGCCGACCATGGTCACCAGCCAACCGGTGTCCGCGTGGTACGCGGTACGCCCGGCCGGCTGGATCCGGCGCGAATGCTGCTCCCAGCCGTCCAGCAGCAGCCGGGGGTTCTCCCCGGCGGTGTGGTAGGCCAGCACCCGGCGGGACAGGTTCTCCAGCACCACCGGCGCACCGGCCAGCTCGGCCGCCTGGCGTACCACCTCGGTGGCCTCCGCGCCCTCCACGGACAGCTCGGTGAACCGCTGGTGGATCTCCTCCGTGGCCCGCAGCTCGGCCAGCTGGGCGTCCACGATCAGGGCGTGCACCGCCTCGGTGATCAGCACGAACGGGGTCTCCCGGCGCAGCTCCACCAGCGGCAGCCCGTGCCGGTGCGCCGCCGCGGCCATCACCTTCGGCACCCCGCCGTGGTAGCGGCGGCCGAGCTCCACCACCAGACCGGCGACACCTACCTCGGCCAGGTCGGCGATGAAGGCCCGCACGCCGGCGTCGTCGGCGGGCAGCCCGATCCCGGTGGTCAGCACCAGCTCACCGCCGCGCAGCAGGCTGGCGATGTCCGGCACCTCGGTGACGTGCACCCAGCGCACCGGTCGGTCCAGGCCCTCCTCGGCGGCGACCACCCGGGGCCCGCCGTTGCGCACCGGGTCGAGCGCCAGCACCTCACGGACGGTCGGGAACACCCGCAGAACGCTACCCGGGCGACCGGCACAATGCCCGGTGTGCCAACAACGGAGATCATGGACCCGGACGACGAGCGGATCGCCGACTACCGGGCGCTGACCGACGTCGAGCTGCGGACCCGGTGGGAGCCGCCGAACGGCCTGTTCATCGCCGAGGGCGAGCTGGTCATCGGGCGGGCCCTGCGGGCCGGCTACCGGCTACGGTCGGTGCTGGTCGACGCCAAGCGGGTCGACCAGCTCGCCGACCTGCCGGCGGGGGCGACGGTCTACGCGGCGACCCCGGCGGTGCTGGAGTCGATCACCGGATTCCACGTACACCGAGGGGTGCTCGCCTCGTTCCACCGCCGGGCCCTGCCCAGCCTGAACGAGGTGCTCGACCGAGCCCGCCGGCTGGTCGTCTGCGAAGGGATCAACACGCACACCAACCTGGGTGCGCTGTTCCGCAGCGCGGCGGCGCTCGGCATGGACGCCGTGGTCCTCTCCCCCACCTGCGCGGATCCGCTGTACCGGCGGTCGGTGCGGGTCAGCATGGGCGAGGTGTTCGCGGTGCCGTACGCCCGCGCGGCGGCCTGGCCGGCGGCGCTGGCCACCATCCGTACCGCCGGGTTCCGGCTGCTCGCGATGACCCCGGCACCGGACGCGGTGCCGGTCCAGCGGCTGGACGCTGCGGCCCGGGCCCGGCCGGCGCTGCTGCTCGGCGCCGAAGGGCCGGGGTTGAGCACTGCGGCGGTCCAGGCCGCCGACGTACGGGTGGCGGTGCCGATGCGGCGCGGCGTCGACTCGCTCAACGTGGCGACGGCGGCGGCGGTCGCCTTCTGGGAGCTGTGCCGCGCCGACCCGGCCTAGCGGGAGCTGGCCGGGGTGCGGCCGGCGGACTGGCAGGGCCGGCTGTCAGGCGCGGGCCGGGGCGGTCGCCGGCACCTGGACGCTGGGCACCATCCGGCCGGCAGACCAGGCCAGACCGATCCCGGCGGTCAGGGTGAGGACCGCGCCGACCGTCTGCAGCGGCCCGGAGAGCAGCCCGACGAGCCCGAGCAGCGGGGACGCGACGATCAGCAGCCAGCCGTCGAGCCGGTTGAACAGCTCCGAACGCAGCACCGCAGCACCGGCGAGCAGCCAGCCGAGGCTGTACAGTGCAGCGCCGACCAGGGCGATCGACCGGGCCGACGTGCCGTAGACGGCGGTGCCGTCGGGCAGCCCGACGAACGGCACCGTCGACGCCGTACCGGCCAGGCCGACCAGCAACGCGGAAACGGCGGTGCCCCGGCTGCGGGCGGCGGCGTGGATCCCGGCGATCGCCACCAGCGCGACGAGCCCCAGCCAGCTGGCGATCACCCAGGAGACCAGGTACGCCGGCCGGCCGTCGACCAGGTCGGGCGCCGGGCCGCCGCCGCGCAGTCCGCTCAGGCTGCCGATCCCGAACGCGATCGCGTACGCCGGCAACGTCCAGATGGCGACCCGGCTGAACCGACGGATCGACCACGCCCAGGCGGCGTTGGTGGCCGGGCCGGCCGGGGTGTTCTCCGGTGCGGCGGCGGCCACCACGGCGACCCCGGCGTCGCTGCGGGAGACCACCCGAACCGGGCCGGACCGGCCGGCGTTGGACGCGGTGGTCCGGGGCCGGGTGTTCCTGACGGCGCGCGTCACGGTGTCGCCTCCCCCGCGCTGCGGGGCCGCACCGGGCCCCGTCGGCTGTGCTCACTGTCCGACCGATCGTGGCAGCCGACGGCGGCGGTACGCGGGGGTTCCTCGGATTTCAGCCGGTCGGGTCAGCCCGGCCCGGCCTCGATCGGCTCGGGCCGGGCCCCGGCTGTGGGTCAGCCGCGTTCGGCCTGCGGGCGCTGCTGCTCGGCGTTCAGCTCGCCGAGCAGCTCGGACGCGGGCACCGGCTCGGGCGCGGGCAGCCCGGCCGGCCGGGCCTTGGCGCCGCCGGTCGCCGTACCGCCGCTGGTGACCTGCTCGGCGGCCCGCACCTCGTCGTTGACCCGCTGCGCCTCGGCGGCGGCGGCCTCGGCCGCCTCGGCCGCCTCCCGCTCCACGGCGCTGGAGTCGACCTCCTGCGACGGCGCGTCACCGACCATCTGGCTGAGCCCGCCGAGCGCCCCGCCCAGACCTTCGAGGGCCTTGGTCAGCTCGGCCGGGACGATCCACATCTTGTTGGACTGGCCGTTGGCGATCTGCGGCAGCGCCTGCAGGTACTGGTAGGCGAGCACCTTCTGGCTCGGATTGGCCTGGTGGATGGCGTCGAAGACGGTCCGGATCGCCTTGGCCTGACCTTCGGCCTGCAGGATCCGGGCCTGCCGGTCACCGTCGGCGCGCAGCACCGCGGCCTGCTTCTCGCCCTCGGCGCCGAGAATCTGCGACTGCTTGTGCCCCTCGGCGGTGAGGATCGCGGCGCGGCGGTCCCGCTCGGCGCGCATCTGCTTCTCCATCGAGTCGCGGATGCTCGGCGGCGGCTCGATCGCCTTGATCTCCACCCGGGTCACCTTGATGCCCCACCGGCCGGTGGTCTCGTCCAGCACGCCGGACAGGTGCTGGTTGATCTCCTCACGGCTGGTCAGCGCGCGCTCCAGGTCGAGGGAGCCGATGACGTTACGCAGCGTGGTAACGGTGAGCTGCTCGATCGCCTGCAGGAAGTTGGCGATCTCGTAGGTGGCGGCCCGGGGGTCGACGACCTTGAAGTACAGGACGGTGTCGATCGACACCACCAGGTTGTCCGAGGTGATCACCGGTTGGGGCGGGAAGCTGACCACCTGTTCCCGCATGTCGACCTTGGCCCGTACGGTGTCGACGAACGGGACGAGCAGGTTGAGACCGGGAGTCATGGTGCGCTGGTACCGGCCGAGCCGTTCGACCAGGTCCATCCGCTGCTGCGGAACGATCCGCACCGCCCGGATCAGGGTTATCACCGTGATCAGGGCGACCGCCCCGACCAGCACCGCGATCACTAAGTCCATCGTCGTTCACCTTCTCGGCTCGGGATGTTGATGCCGGCCCGGGGTGTTCATGCCGGTCCGCCGCCGGTGACGTCGTCCCGCCAGACGAGCGCGGTGACGCCCTTGACCTGGATCACCTGTACCCGTTCGCCGGGGGCGAAGACCTGGGTGCCGTCGTACGAGCGGGCGCTCCACAACTCGCCGTCGATCTTGACCTGGCCGCCGTCAGCGTCCACCCGCTCCAGCACCAGCGCCGATGCACCCTCGATCGCCTGCACGCCGAACGGTTCCTCGCCACCGCTGAGCGCGGACTGCCGGTGCCGCTGGATGACCGGCCGGACGGCGACCACGGTCAGCGCCGAGACGGCGGCGAAGACCAGGGCCTGGGCGGCGACCGGGGCACCGAGGGCGGCGGCGATCGCCGCGGCGAACGCGCCGGCGGCGAACATGACGAGGAACAGCGTCGCGGTGAATAATTCCGCGACCGCGAGTACGACGCCCAATACGATCCACAGGACGGGTTCCACACACCGATCGTGACATGTCCGCGCACCACCGGCGACCCGGGAACCGACAAATCGGGCACTTATCGGAGCGCCGTGCCCGACCCTTCCACCCTGAGTCACGTACCAGTCGCATCTGAGTCAACGAGCAAGGAGCAGGTACGCGTGTCCGCACCCCTGTCCCCCGACACCATCAGCATGATCGACACCGCGGTCGCCGAGACCCAGTCGTACGGTCGGGCGCCCTCCGTCGTCCTCGGCGTGCTCCGGGACCGGCGGCTGGTGCACGTCGCGTCCGCCGGGGACCGCCCGCCACCCCACCCCGACCTGCAGTACCGGATCGGCTCGATCACCAAGACCTTCACCGCCGCCCTGGTGCTGCGGCTGCGCGACGCCGGCCGGCTCGACCTCGACGACCGGCTCCGTGACCACCTGCCCGACGCCCCGTTCGAGCGGATCACCCTGCGTCAGCTCCTCGGCCACGCCGCCGGCCTGCAACGCGAGCCGGACAGCGACGGCTGGTGGGAACGCAGCACCGGCACCGACGTCGCCACCCTGCTGGCCGGGCTCGGGCCGGACAAGGTGGCCTTCCCGCCGCACCGCACGTACCACTACTCGAATCTGGCGTACGGGCTGCTCGGCGCCGCGCTGCAGCGGATCACCGGCACGCCGTGGGCCGAACTGGTCGCCACCGACCTGCTCGGCCCGCTCGGCATGACCCGCACCACCTACCACCCCACCGCCCCGTACGCCGCCGGCTACGTGGTGCACCCGTGGCACGGCACGCTGCGCGAGGAGCCGCGTACCGACACCGGCGCGATGGCCCCCGCCGGCCAGCTCTGGTCCACCGTCGCCGACCTGAGCCGGTGGGCCGCGTTCCTCGCCGACCCGGACCCGGCGGTACTGGACCCCGACACGATGGCGGAGATGTGCCTGCCGGTGGCGATCAACGACCCGCAGCGGTGGACCGGCGGCCACGGGCTCGGCCCCGAGCTGTACCGGGTCGGCGAGCGGGTCTTCGCCGGCCACGGCGGCTCGATGCCCGGCTACGTGGCGCTGCTCGCCGTACACCGCGCCACCGGCACCGGCGTGGTCACTTTCGCCAACTCGTACGGCTTCGCCCGGGGCAGCATCCGCGAACTGGGGCTGCGGGTGCTGGTCGAGGTGCTCGACCGGGAACCGGCCGCGCCACAGCCGTGGCGGCCGGGCACCCTGCCGCCGCCGGAGATCGACGCCATCTGCGGCCGGTGGTGGTGGATGGGACGGGAGATGCAGGTCTCCTGGGACGCCGACGCCGCCGAGCTGGTCCTCACCCTGCTCGGGCCGGTGCACCCGGTGACGTCGCGGTTCGTCGCGGCGGGTGCGGACCGCTGGCAGGGCCGCAGCGGCGCCCAGCAGGGCGAGATCCTCACCGTACGGCGTGGACCGACCGGCACCCCGACGGCGCTGGACCTGGCCACCTTCGTCCTCACCCGCGACCCGGACGACCTCGGCTGACCGGCCGCCCGCGCACCCCACTGCTGTGGCGCGGTCGGCTCGCTGTCACCGCACGGCGGCTCACCGCGGCGGTACGGTGACGAAGTCGATCAGCCGCTCCATCGCGTTGATCAGCGGCGTCTCCACATCCTGGTAGCTGTGCACACTGGACAGAATGCGGCGCCACAGCTGCGCCGGATCGGACACGCCGACCGCCGCGCAGACGCCTTCCTTCCACGGCTGGCCGGGCGGAATCCGGGGCCACTGGCGCAACCCGATCCGGTCCGGTCTGACCGCCTGCCACACGTCCACGTACGGATGCCCGGTGACCAGCACGTACGGCGAGGTGACCTGGGCGACGACCCGGCTCTCCTTGGACCCGGGGACCAGGTGGTCGACCAGCACGCCGAGCCGGCGCTGCGGGCCGGGCGCGAAATCGGCCACCGCTGCGACCAGGTCGTCGATACCGTCCAACGGTTCGACGACGACGCCCTCGACCCGCAGGTCGTCACCCCAGATCCGCTCGACGAGCGCGGCGTCGTGCACCCCCTCCACCCAGATCCGGCTGGCCTGGGCCACCCGGGCCGGACGGTGGCCGACCGCGACCGACCCGGAGGCGGTGCGCTGCCGCTGCCGGGGCGCGGCCGGCTCGCGGGGCGGCCGGCGCAGCGTCACCGGCTGGCCGTCCAGCAGGAAACCGGCCGGGACCAGCGGAAAATGTCGTCGGCGACCGTGCCGGTCCTCCAGCGTCACCGCGCCGGACTCGAAGCCGACGACCGCGCCGCAGAACCCGGAGTCGGCGTCCTCCACAACGAGGTCGGGCTCGGCGTCGACCTCCGGCACCACCCGACGGCGGCGCCAGTTGCCCGCCAACACGTCGTCGCCGTACCGCCGGTCACCGCCCACGTCCGGCAGGCTAACCGCACCGGCCGGCGGTGGCCCGCCGACGCGCCGACCGGACACCCCCGACGGTGACCTGCCGCCCGGTGTCGAGACAACCGGCAGCGCGGCACGTACCCTAGCGTGCATGTCCCCCGCAGCAGGCGCGGCGACCCTCGCGACGCGCCGCTCCAGCCGGTTCGTGGCCTGGGTGCGCGCGTGGCGCGCCGGCCTGGTGCCGTACGACGAGATAGCCGACGAGATAGCCGGCGACGAGGAGCACCTGGTCGCCGACGCACCCGGTGCCTGGACCGACCTGCCGTTGCGCGACGCGCTGTCCTGCTTCGCGAAGCTGCCGCCGGACGAGATCCGGCTGGCGTTGCCGGCGCCCGGCGACCCGCGTGGCCTGCCCGGTCCGGGTGAGTTCACCGGTGCCGCGCTGCTGGCCGGCGAGGCGGTGGTGGCGCGCGGGCTGGGCGTCATCCCCGAAGTACGCTCGCACACGTCCGGGTCCGGGGTCACCTTCGAGACGGTGCTGTGGCGGATCTACCCGCTGCCGCAGGAGCTGCCCGCCGCCGGGCACGCCGGGCCGAGCGCCGCCGAGGCCGAGGCCGAGTTGTCCACCGCGCTGGCCGAGACGACCACGGCGCTGACCCGACTGGACGTCGCCCACTGGCGGCCGGAGCTGGCCGGGGCGCTGGCCGCGCTGCGCCGCCCGGACGGTGGGATGGACCTGCCACCCGGATTCGATCCGCGGGCCCGCCGGTTGTTCGCCCGGGCCAGCGTGCTGGACCAGGTACTGGCGCTCGCCGAGCACGTCGCCCCCGGCGGTGCCGTCAACGGCTACGAGGCCCAGCAGCGCGACGCCGCGCTGCGGCCGCTGACCACCGCCTGCCGCCGGGCGCTGGTCGCCGCCTGCAACGCCCCGCTGCGGCCCTGACTGCCGATCGCGGCCGTTGACGGTGCGGTGGCGTCAGATCTCGTCGATCAGGTCGGCCACCGACGGGACGATCCGCGACGGCCGGTACGGGTAGCGGTCGATGTCGGTGCGGCTGCTGATCCCGGTGAGCACCAGGATCGTCTGCAGTCCTGCCTCCAGCCCGCACAGCACGTCGGTGTCCATCCGGTCGCCGATCATCGCGGTGCTCTCCGAGTGCGCGTCGATCGTGTTCAACGCCGACCGCATCATCATCGGGTTCGGCTTGCCGACGAAGTACGGCTCCACCCCGGTCGCCTTCGAGATCATCGCCGCGACCGAACCGGCCGCCGGCAGCGCACCCTCGGTCGACGGCCCGGTCGGGTCCGGGTTGGTGCAGATGAACCGGGCCCCGCCGTTGATCAGCCGGACCGCCTTGGTGATCGCCTCGAAGCTGTAGGTGCGGGTCTCCCCCAGCACCACGTAGTCCGGCGCGTAGTCGGACAGGATGTAGCCGACCGCGTGCATCGCCGTGGTCAGCCCGGCCTCCCCGATGACGTACGCGGTGCCGCCCGGCCGCTGGTCGGCGAGAAACTGCGCGGTGGCCAGCGCCGCCGTCCAGATCGCCTGCTCCGGCACGTCGAACCCCATCCGGGTGAGCCGGGCCTGCAGGTCGCGGGGGGTGTAGATGGAGTTGTTGGTCAGCACCAGGAACGGTTTGCCGGAGGCGCGCAGCCGGTTGATGAACTCCGGCGCACCGGGGACCGGTTGGCCCTCGTGCACCAGCACACCGTCCATGTCGGTCAGCCAACTCTCGACGGGCTTACGGTCGGTCACGAGGATCTCCGGGGGGTGGAAGAGGCAATGCAGCAGTTCACCGGGCAGGTGTCCCAGACCGGCAGCGTACCGAGCCGCGCCCGGGTGACCGCGCCGTCCGGGCGCAGCCGCTCCGACACCAGATCCCGGACCATCGACACGAAGGCCGGGTGGGTGCCGGGGCTGGCCGCCCGGGCGTACGCCAGACCGAGCTCCTTGGCGGTCGCCGCCGCCTCGGTGTCCAGGTCCCAGACCACCTCCAGGTGGTCGGAGACGAAACCGATCGGGCTGACCACCACCGCGTCGACCCCCTGACCGGCGAGGTCGCGCAGGTGGTCGTTGACGTCCGGCTCCAGCCAGGGCACCTGCGGCGGGCCGGACCGGCTCTGCCAGACCAGGTCGTACGGCAGGTCCGGGGCGGCGTCGGCGGCGACCAGCCGGGCGGTCTCGGCCAGCTGGGCCTGGTAGCGCCCGCCCTCCGGGCCGGCGGCGGCCGCCGCGCTGGTCGGGACCGAGTGGGCGGTGAACACCAGCCGGGTACGCCGACGCAGCGCCGGGTCGACGGTGCCCAGCGCGGCCCGGACCGCTTCGACGTGCGGGCCGACGAACCCGGGATGGTCGTGGAACTGCCGTAGCTTGTCGATCACCGGGGCGTCCGGGCCGACCGCCGCCCGCGCTGCGGCGATGTCCTCCTGGTACTGCCGGCACGACGAGTAGCCGCCGTAGGCGCTGGTGGCGAAGGCGAGGGCGCGGCGGACCCCGTCGTCGCGCATCCGGGCCACCGTGTCGGCCAGCATCGGATGCCAGTTGCGGTTGCCCCAGTACACCGGCAGGTCGATCCCGTGGGCGGCGAAGTCGGCCCGGATCGCGGCCAGCAGCTCCCGGCACTGCTGGTTGATCGGCGACACGCCGCCGAAGTGCTGGTAGTGCTCGGCGACCTCGGCCAGCCGCTCCGGCGGCACGTTGCGCCCTCGGGTCACGTTGCGCAGGAAGGGCAGCACGTCCTGCGGACCTTCCGGGCCGCCGAACGACAGCAGAACCAGTGCGTCGTACGCCATGGGCCTATTGTTCCTGGTCGGGCGGGGCCGGGCGGCGGCGCATCCCGCAGATCAGGCGCCGATGGCGTGGAAGCCGCCGTCGACGTGCACGATCTCGCCGGTGGTCGCCGGGAACCAGTCCGACAGCAGCGCCAGGCAGGCCCGCGCCGCCGGCTCCTGGTCGGTCAGCTGCCAGCCCAGCGGCGCCCGCTCGGTCCAGGCCTGCTCGAAGGCCTCGAAGCCGGGGATCGACTTGGCCGCCATGGTGCGCAGCGGGCCGGCGGAGACCAGGTTGCTGCGGATGCCCTTCGGTCCCAGGTGCAGCGCCAGGTAGCGGGACGCGGACTCCAGACCGGCCTTTGCGACCCCCATCCAGTCGTAGACCGGCCAGGCCAGGGTGGCGTCGAAGGTCAGCCCGACAACCGCGCCGCCGGGACGCATCAGCGGCAGCGCCGCCATCGCCAGTGACTTGTACGAGAAGGTGGAGATGTGCAGCGCGGTGGCCACGTCGTCCCAGGGCGCGTCGAGGAACCCGCCACCGAGGCAGCTCTGCGGGGCGAACCCGATCGAGTGCACCACCCCGTCGAGGCCGTCGACGTGACCGCCGACCTTGTCGGCCAGCCCGGCCAGGTGCTCCGGGTTGGTCACGTCGAGCTCGATCACCGGCGCCTCGGCCGACAGCCGCTTGGCGATCCGCTCCACCAGCGACATCCGGCCGAACCCGGTGAGCACCACGGTGGCGCCGTTCTCCTGAGCGAGCTTCGCCACCGAGAAGGCGATCGACTGGTCGGTGATGACGCCAGTGACGAGCAGCCGCTTACCGGCCAGCAGTGCGGACACAGGTTTCTCCGTTCGGTGTTCGGTAGCCAGGTCGGGTCGGTGCGGTATCGCGGTCGGTACGGCTTCGCAGGTCGGTACGGCGCGAGGTCAGTGCCCCATGCCGAGGCCGCCGTCGACGGGAATGACCGCCCCGCAGATGTAACCGGCGGAGTCGCCGGCAAGCCACGTCACCGTGGCGGCCACCTCGTCGGCGGTGGCGAACCGGCCGGCCGGGATCGACTTGCGGTACTCGGCCTTGCGCTCCTCGGGCAGCGCCGCCGTCATGTCGGTCTCCACGTAGCCGGGGGCGACGACGTTGGCGGTGATGTTGCGTCCGCCGAGTTCGCGGGTGATCGACCGGGCCATGCCGACCAGGCCGGCCTTGCTCGCCGCGTAGTTGACCTGACCGGGCGAGCCGAGCAGGCCGACCACCGACGAGATGAAGATCAGCCGGCCCCAGCGGGCCCGCAGCATCTTCGTCGAAGCGCGCTTGGCGCAGCGGTACGCACCGGTCAGGTTGGTGTCCAGCACCGAGGTGAACTGCTCCTCGGACATTCGCAGCAGCAGCGTGTCGTCGGTGACGCCGGCGTTGGCGACCAGCACCTCGACCGGTCCGAGCTCGGCTTCGACCGCCCCGAAGGCCTGGTCGACCGAGTCGGCGTCGGTGACGTCACAGCGTACGCCGAACAGGCCGGCCTGCTCGTCGAAGCCGGACCGATAGGTGACCGCGACCCGGTCGCCCTGCTTCGCGAACGCCTGCGCGATCGCCAGGCCGATGCCCCGGTTACCGCCGGTGACCAGTACGGTGCGGGCCACGTTCCCCCCTCGTCATTGATGATCCGGCTTTGGAGACTAGGTGCTACCGCCGGGTAAGCAGTAACCCGGGGGTGCTAGCTCCCCGGTGTCATGACACCAGGTCGGTCCGGTCGTAGCCTCGCGGTGGTGGCAGCGGTGAGCAGCAGTGTGATCGAGCAGGTCCGGCAGACGTGGCGTCAGCTGACCTCCGGGCCGGACTATCCGCCGCCGCCCGCCACCGCCCCACCCGACCGGCGGCGGACCATCGGACGGTGGCTGGCGTTCGCCCTGTTCCTGCTCCTCAGCGCGGTGGCGGCGTACGACCTGCACGAGATCAGCCACCTGCCGGGACCGCTCGGGCCGGTCCTCGGCTTCGTCAGCGTCGCACCGGCGGCGCTTGCCTACCTCCGGCCGTTGCGGGCCTGGCAGATCTCGTTCCTGCTGCTGTTCCCCGGCATGGTCCTGTATCCGTACGGGGTCCCGTGGAGTCCGTTCCAGCTCCTCGCCCTGCTGTCCGTGCTGGCCACCCTCGCCCTGCGGGCCGAGCTGCGGGTCTCGGCGACGGCCGGGGCGGTGACCGCGTTGCCCGTACTCGTGTTCACCGGCTCGGACGTCATGTACGTGCTGGTCGGACTGATCGCGCTGGTCATCGCCGTCGCTGACCAGGTACGCCGACGTCGGGCCAGCCAGCACGCGCTGGCCAGCCAGACCGTCGTCACCCAGCAGGAGCAGCAGCGCCGGGCGGTGCTGGAGGAACGGGCCCGGATCGCCCGGGAAATGCACGATGTCGTCGCGCATCACATGTCGATGATCGCCGTGCAGGCGGAGACCGCGCCGTACCGGCTGTCCGGGATGACCGCGCCGACCCACGACGAGTTCACCGCGATCGCCGGTGCCGCCCGTGCCGCGCTCGCCGACATGCGCCGGCTGCTCGGCGTGCTGCGCAGCGAGACGGAACGGGCCCAGCGCAGCCCGCAGCCCGGCCTGGCCGACGTCGCCGAGATGGTCGACTCCGCCCGCCGGGCCGGGCTCGACGTCGACCTGCGGGCGGACCCGCGCCTGGCCACACACGCCGTGGCCGAACCGGTCGGGTTGGCGGCCTACCGGATCGTGCAGGAGGCGTTGACCAACGCCGGCCGGCATGCACCCGGGGCGAAGGTCCAGGTCGAGCTGCAGACCACGGTCGCGCGCCTGGTGGTACGGGTCAGCAACGGGCCGGCCCGGCTGGCCGCCGATCGCGACCGCTGCACCGGGGGGCACGGGCTGGTCGGGATGCGGGAACGGACCGAGCTGCTGGGTGGCACCTTCACCGCCGGTCCGGACGACCGGTCCGGCTTCGTGGTCACCGCCTGGTTGCCGTACCGCCCGACCGGGTAGCGTGCCCGACGACGACCGAAGGACGACATGATCAAAGTGCTGATCGCCGACGACCAGGCGATGGTCCGGCAGGGTTTCGGTGCCCTGCTCGGCGCCCAACCGGATCTTGTGGTGGTCGGTGACGCCGCCAACGGTGCCGACGCGGTCGGCGCGGCCCGCCGGCTCGACCCCGACGTGGTGCTGATGGACGTACGGATGCCGGTGCTGGACGGGATCGCCGCCACCCGGCAACTGCTCGACGGGCGGTCCCGCGACGAACCGCCCCGGGTGCTCATCCTGACCACGTTCGATCTCGACGACTACGTCTACGAAGCGCTGCGCGCCGGGGCCAGCGGGTTCCTACTCAAGGACGCACCCGCGGCCGACCTGGTCAACGCCGTACGGGTGGTGGCCGCAGGCGATGGGCTGCTGTCCCCGTCGGTCACCCGCCGACTGATCGCCGAGTTCGCCACCCGCCCCGGGCAGCACCGTCCCCGACCGGTGTCGCTGGCCTCGCTCACCGACCGGGAGACCGAGGTGCTGCGGTTGATCGCCCGTGGCCGGTCCAACAGCGAGATCGCCGCCGACCTGGTCGTAGCCGAGCAGACCGTCAAGACCCACGTCGGACGGATCCTCAGCAAACTCGGCGTCCGCGATCGGGCACAGGCGGTCGTCGTCGCCTACGAGTCCGGTCTGGTCACCGCCGGCGAATAGCCCACGGGTACGACGCCGAAGCTGGCTCTGTGGCACGACGCGGGTGGGTACACCTGCGTCGCAGGCTCACCGGTATGCGTATCCGACTGATCGCCCTCGCGACGTTGTGCGGCGTCACCCTGGGCACCGCGCCGACCGGGCCCGGCGGACCATGGCCGGACACCACCGGCCGGCGGTTCCTGGCCTTCGACACCAGCGGCGACGGCACCGCCGTCGAAGTGGTCGGCGACCTGGCGACCGCCCGTCGGATCGCGGTGCTGGTGCCCGGTACGGACAACACCCTGGCCACCTTCGACCGTGGCCTCGACGGGGTCACCCACCGCGCCCCGGCGGTGCAGGCCCGGGTGCTGTACGGGGCGGCGCAGCGCCGCGAACCGCGTACCGCCGTCGTCGCCTGGCTCGGCTACGACCCTCCGGAGGGGTTCGGGCCGGCGGCGCTGCGCTGGGACCGGGCCGAGGACGGCGCGGCCGCGCTGGTCGGGTTCGTCGCCGAACTGTGCCGACGGCAGCCGGCCGCCTCCGTCGTGGTGATCGGGCACAGCTACGGCGCGCTCGTGACTGGGCTGGCCGCGGCGCGGCTCGACGGCTGCGTCACCGACCTGGTCGCGCTCGGCGCGCCCGGGATGGGCGCGTCGCACGTCGACGATCTGGGCACCTCGGCCCGGGTCTGGCAGGCCACCGCCGCCGACGACTGGATCCGGCGGGTGCCGACGGTACGGCTGGCCGGGTTCGGCCACGGGACGGCACCGTCGACGCCGTCGTTCGGCGCCCGGCCGCTGCCCACCGACGGCGTCGACGGACACGACGGCTACCTGCGGGCAGGCAGCGGCACCCTGGCCGCGCTCGCCGAACTCGTCGCGGGCGACCCGGCTGACCTGGTCGCCGCCGACCTGGCCGGTTCCGTCCCGCAGGCGATGGCGGTGACACGGTGAACGGGGTGCATACAGAGGCGGCGGCGACGTCCCAGCGGGACCCGGTCGTCGACCTGATCCGGGCGTTCGCCATCGTCGGCGTCGTCGCCGGCCACTGGTGGGTGACCGCCGTGGTACTGACCGACGACGGGGTGCTGCAGGCCGCCAGCCCGCTGACCGACCTGCCCTGGCTGAGGCCGCTGAGCTGGCTGGCGCAGACCCTCGGCCTGCTGTTCTTCGCCGCCGGGTTCGCCGCCGCGCGCAGCGGTCGGTCGGGCCGGTCGGCCGGGTCCCATCCCGGCGAACTCCGGACACCCGGTGGGCGGCAGACGCCCGGCGAACTCCGAGCGCTTCGTGGACCGCTGACCGGGCTGGCCGGGGGCCTGGCACTGGCGCTGGTCGTCGGCTACCTCGCCGGCGCGCCGACCGGCAGCCTGGTGACCGTCGCGACGCTCACCGTCAGTCCGTTGTGGTTCCTCGTGGTGCTGCTGGTCCTGCGGGCGGTCAGCGGCCCGCTGCTGCGCGGCGTCCGGCAGGGCCCGGAACGGGCGCTGGTGATCGTGACGCCGCTGGTGACGGCGGCGCTCACCGTGGTCACCGCCGCCGATGTCGGTCATCTGCCGCCGGTGCTCGCCGTCTTCGCCGCCTGGCTGATGCCGTTCCTCGCCGGGCTGCTGACGGCCGAGTACGGTCCACCGCCGGCACGCTGCGCGGTGGGCCTGCTGGTCGGCGGCGTGGCGGTGCTGGCCGTGCTGACCGTCGTCGGCGGGTACCCCGCCAGCGCGGTCGGCGTACCGGGGCAGGTCCGGTCGAACCTGAACCCGCCGTCGCTGGCGACGCTGGCGTTGGTGGCCGCGCAGATCGGTGCGGCCGGGCTGGCGATCCGGTGGTGGCGAGGGCGGATCGACACCACCGCCCGGTGGTGGTCGGTGGTCGCGGCGGTGAACCGGCACGCGCTCGGCGTCTACCTGTGGCACCAGCCGGTACTGGTCGGGCTGACGGTCGCCGCGCTGTGGCTCGCCGGTGGGACCGCCGTCGCCGGGGTGCACACCGCGCCGGAGCATCCCGGGTGGCTTCTCGACCGGGCCGTCTACCTGCCGGTTCTCGCCGTCGCGCTGATCACGTTGCTGTGGATTGTGCCGACCCGCCGGCCCGGGTGTACGCTCTTGCCCGGTTCAACGGCCGGACGACCTGTGGAGGTGATCGCTGTGCGAGATAGCGATCCTCCTAGTCGTCGCCGGGCCACCGGTCGAGCGCGCTGAGGTCGGCGCGGCTCCCGGTGCGCCCGCGCGATCTGCCCGTGTCGCCCCGTCAGCCCGCCCGCCGGTCACCCTGATCCACAGGTGGCCGGCCCGTCGCCGGAGTCCACCCTCGATGAACCGTTACGTCGCACCGCTGGGGTTCACCCTGGCCGCCGTCTGGATCGCCGTCATCTTCGTACTGGCCAGCGGCGCACGGTGACGGGTCCCGGCCGGCGGGTGTCCGTCACCCGCCGGCCGGGCCGTCTCACGGCAACCGCGAAGTCCACAGCAGACTGAGCACCGCCGCACCCAACGCCAGCAGCAACGCCAGGGCCGCGTACCACTGGGTTATCTCGCGCGGAACGGTCCGCTGCCCGATCGACGAACCCATGTCCTCGTACACCTGGTTCAGCTCGCCCACCGACGCCGCCTCGTAGAAGAAGCCGTTGGTCGTCTCGGCCAGCTCGGCCAGCGCGAACCGGTCCACCGGCACCCGCTGCACCTGGTTGCCGATCTGCACCTGGCCGTCGTCGGTGCCGAACGCGATCGTCGACACCGGTACGTTCGCCGCCGACGCCGCCGCAGCGGCCTCCTCGACCGACCGGCCCGAGGTGCGGTAGCCGTCCGACAGCAGCACGATCCGGGCCGGCGGCGGGCCCTGCGCGCCGTCGGTCGGCACCAGCCGGATCGCCTCCAACGACGTGAACACGGCCTCGCCGGTGGCGGTGGCCTCGGCCAGCACCAGACCGTCGATCGCCTGGGACACCGCGGCCCGGTCCTTGGTCGGCGAGACCAGCACGTTCGCCGACTTGGCGAAGGCGACCAGCCCGATGTTGTAGCCCTCCGGCAGCTCCGCGACGAACTCCTTCGCCGCCTGCTGGGCCGCCTCGATCCGGCTGGGGGCCACGTCATCGGCTTCCATCGACAGCGACACGTCGATGGCGAGAATGACGGTGGCCCGCTCCAGCGACTCCTCGGCGTCGATCGACGGCCGGGCCAGCGCCGACGCCAGCACCAGCAGGCTGAGCAGGAACGCCCCGGCGGCCAGGTGGCGGCGCCAGCCCAGACCACGCGGGGCCAGCGTGCGCAGCAGGTCCACGTTGGTGAACCGGACCGCGTACGCCTTGCGGCGGAACTGACGCCACACGTACATCCCGGCGATGGCCAGGACCGGCAGCAGGGCGAGCAGCCACCAGGGCTGCAGGAAACGGATCATCGAGCTTCGCTTTCCGGGCGCGGGGTGGGGGCCGGGCGGGCGATGCCACGGGTACGGGCGTGCCGCTGCCCGGCGACGAACCGGACGATGTCCAGCAGCCAGTCCGAGTCGGTCCGCAGCCGCAGATGGGCAGCGCCGGCACCACGCAGAGTCTGCGCGATCGCCGCCCGCTGGGCCCCGGCCGCCTCGGCGTACCGTCGGCGCAGCCGGGGATCGGCGGTCTGCACCTCGTGCAGCGTGCCGGTCTCCGGGTCGGCCAGGGTCAGCACGCCGGCGTCGGGCAGCTCCAGTTCACGCGGATCGACCACCTCGACGGCGAGGACGTCGTGGCGGACTGCGAGTTTGCGGACCGGCCGGCCCCACTGCTGCGGCGGGGCCAGGAAATCGGAGATCACCACGGCGACACCACGGCGACGCGGCGGCCGGTTCAGCATGTCGATCAGGGCGCCGAGGTCACTGCGGCCGGGCCGGGACGGGGTGCCGGCGATCGCCCGCAGCAGCCCGTGCGCCTCCTTGCGGCCGGTCCGCGCCGGCAGCCGGGTGAGGACGCCGCCGAGCGCCGGATCACCGGTGCCGATCACCGCGCCGACCCGGTTGCCGCCCCGCGCGGTCAGGTGCACCATCGCCGCCGCCGCCGAGACGGCCAGGTCCCGTTTGAGGCACCGGGCGGTGCCGAAGTCCAGGCTGGCCGACAGGTCCACCGCCACCCAGGCTTCCAACTCCCGGTCGGCGACGGTACGCCGTACGTGTGGCACGGTGGTCCGGGCCGTCACCGGCCAGTCCATCCGGCGTACGTCGTCACCGGGCCGGTACTCGGTCGACTCACCGGCCTCGCTGCCCGGACCGGGCAGCAGCCCCACGTAGTCGCCCTGCAGGAGGCCGTCGAGCTTGCGGGTGACGGTCAGGTAGAGCCGGGACAGCACCGCCTCCGCGCGGCCCGAACTCGGCACCGCAGCGGTCACTGCGACTGCCCGGGCCAGGCAGCGCCACCGGGCGGGCCGGGCACCGCGGCGGCTGGCGCGGCATGTCCCATCGGTCCCACCGGCTGCGGCGTCGCGTTCTGCCGGGGGGCGACCGACGGCAGCGGCACCATCTGCATGATCCGCCCGACCACGTGGTCGGCGGGCACGTCGTCGGCGAGCGCGTCGTAGCTGAGCACCAGCCGGTGGCGCAGGATGTCCGGGGCGATGTCCTGCACGTCCTGCGGCAACGCGTAGTCGCGCCCGCGCAGCAGCGCCAACGCCCGGGTGGCCCGCACGATGCCCAGCGAGGCACGTGGGCTGGCCCCGTACTGGATCAGCTGCGCGACGTCCGGCATACCGTGCTCGGCCGGCGCCCGGGTGGCCAGCACCAGGCGTACGGTGTAGTCGACCAGCGCGTTGTGCACGAACACCTTGTCCGCCTTGCGCTGCAGGTCGACCAGGTCGGTGGGCTTGAAGACGACGCTCGGCTGCGGCGCATCCACCCCCATCCGGTAGACGATCTCCCGCTCCTCCGCGTCGGTCGGATAGCCCACCACGATCTTCATCAGGAACCGGTCGCGCTGGGCCTCCGGCAGCGGGTAGACGCCCTCCTGCTCGATCGGGTTCTGGGTGGCCATCACCAGGAACGGATCTGGTACGGGATGCGTCTGCCCACCCAGCGACACCTGCCGCTCGCTCATCACCTCGAGCAGCGCCGACTGAACCTTGGCCGGCGCGCGGTTGATCTCGTCGGCGAGCAGGAAGTTGACGAACACCGGCCCGAGCTCGATGTCGAACTTCTCGCTGGACTGCCGGTAGATCCGGGTGCCGACCAGGTCGGCGGGGACCAGGTCGGGGGTGAACTGGATCCGGGCGAACGAACCACCGACGACGGTGGCGAGGGTCTCCACGGCGAGAGTCTTCGCCACCCCGGGGACGCCTTCCAGCAGACAGTGCCCCCGGGCGAGCAGCGCGACGAACATCCGCTCGACCATCCGGTCCTGACCGACGATGACCCGTTTCACCTCGAACATCGCCCGCTCGAGCAGGGTCGCGTCGGTGGCCGGTGTCGCCTCGGGAGGCGACGGCGGCGCAGCGGTCGGTGTCGACGATTCGGGCGTGGTCGGCTGGGCCACCGGTCCTCCACAGCGTGGTTTTGACGCCGTCGAAGCTCTGGCGTCGTCGGTCGAAAAGGTCGTGCCGCACTAAGCGTCGCACGCCGGTCCGAACCGGTGGGCAGGGGCCGAGAAAGCACCGCCAGGTGGGTAGACACGAGGGGGATCGGCGTGTGTACGATTCAGCCGTCGCCGGGCGGCTTCCCCCGTGGCCGCCCGGCGCTCACTCTCTCAGGTGTGTGCCGCCCCTGGCCTGGTTCCGGCCTAGACTCGCGCCGTGGCCGCGTCCCCCGATCCTGCCGACACCGCACCAGGTGAACAGTTGATCTGCTCCGCCAAAGGATGCCGTGCCCCGGCCGTCTGGGCGCTCAACTGGAACAATCCCCGGCTGCACCAGCCCGAACGCCGCAAGACCTGGCTGGCCTGCGTCGACCACCGGGACCGGCTCAGCGACTTCCTGCACGTACGCGGATTCCTCCGCGACGTGGCACCGCTTGGCTGATCGCCTACGCTCGTAAGGGTGACCGAACAGTCCGCCGCACCGGCAGCCCCGATCAGCCCGTTGGAGCCCTGGCCGGAGACGGTGCAGTGGCAGCCCGTCTCCCGCGACCTGGTCTGGGTGGAGCTGATCCGGCTCGCCATCGGGATGAGTTTCCTGCTCGTCGGGCTCGGCGTCGGCTGGGCGATCACCGGTTTCTGGTTCGTCGGCGTCGGCTTCGCCGCCGCCGTGCTGCTCACCGTGCTTCGGGTGGTGGCGACGGTACGGGCCGTCTACGCCTGGGGGTACGCCGAACGCGACGACGACCTGCTGGTGCGGCACGGGTTGCTGGTCCGTCGGCTGTCGATCGTCCCGTACGCCCGGATGCAGTTCGTCGACGTCTCCGCCGGCCCGCTGGAACGGGCCTTCGACCTGGCGACCGTGCAGCTGCACACGGCGGCGGCGGCCAGCGACGCCCGGGTGCCCGGGCTGCGGCCAGCCGAGGCGTCCCGGCTCCGGGACCGGCTCACCGCGCTCGGCGAGATCCGGGCGGAGGGCCTGTGAGCCAGCCGCACGAACCGGTCCCACCGCCATACCCGCTGCCCGGCCAGGCCTACCCGCTGCCCGGCCAGCCGTACCCGCCGCCCGGGCCGGTCGAGGAGCCCCGCCAGCGGCTGCACCCGCTGAGCCCGATCCTCAAGGGCAGCAGGGCCCTCGTGGTGATCATCGCCGGCCTGTCCTGGCAGACGCTCGGCCGGGTCGGTTTCGGCCGCTTCGCGCTGCTGGTCGTGCTGTGCCTGCTCGGCTACCTGGCGGTGGCGGTGATCAGCTGGTACAACACCGGCTACCACGTGGTCGGCCGCGAGCTGCGAATTCACGAAGGGCTGCTGTGGCGACGGACCCGCGCCATCCCGCTGGAGCGGCTGCAGGCCGTCGAAGTGGTCCGGCCACTGCTCGCCCAACTGACCGGCCTGGCCGAGCTGCGGCTCGAAGTGGTCGGCGGTGGCCAGACCGAGGCACCGCTGGCGTATTTGACCGTGGCCGACGCAGCCGCGCTGCGGGCCCGGCTGCTGGCGCTCGCCGGCCGCACCGGGGCGGCACCGGACGCCACAGCCCCCGACGGGACGGCACCGCCGCCGGACGGCACCCCGGCCGGCCTGCCCGACCCGTCCGCGCCGCCACCCGGCCGGTTGCTGCACACCGTGGTCAACCGGGACCTGCTGATCAGCCAGTTGCTCACCCCGCAGACCATGTTCCTGCCGTTCGGTGTCGCGTTCGTGATCGCCCAGTTCGCGATGGACGCCACCTGGTCGTTCGTGGCGGTCGCCAGCACCCTGACCGCCACCGCCGGCGTGATCATGCAGCCGATCCGGCGGGTGCTCAGCGACTGGAACTTCCGGCTGGCCCGCGACGAGGTGGGGCTGCGGGTCCGGCACGGGCTGACCGAGACCCGGTCGCAGACCGTGCCGCTGCACCGGATCCAGGCGGTCGGGGCGACCTGGCCGCTGCTGTGGCGGGGGAAGAAGTGGCTGCGGATGCGGCTGCACGTCGCCGGCTACGCCGCACCGGACGGGCAGGGCGGCGGCACCCAGTCCGGCCAACTGCTGCCGGTCGGCGTACTGCCCACCGCCAACCACATCCTCGCCGACGTGCTGCCCGGCATCGCGCTCGACGCGCTGCCGATGACGCCGCCGCCGCGCCGCGCCCGCTGGCTCAACCCGCTGGTGCAGCCGAAGCTCGGCGCCGGGCTGGCCGACGACGTGTTCAGCGTCCGCAGCGGGCTGCTGACCCGGCAGATGCTGGTCGTACCGTACGCGCGGATGCAGAGCGTACGGGTGGTGCGCGGGCCGGTGCAGCGGCTGCTCGGGCTGGCCACCGTGTATGCCGACACCGCCGGTGGGCCGAGCGCCGCCGCCAAGGACCGGGACGTGGCCGAGGCCTGGTGGCTGGCGGCGGAGCTCAGCGACCGGGCCCGCGCCGCCCGCAGCACGCCAACTGAGCCTCGGCCGTCGGCTGAGCCGGCCCCGCCGATCTCGCCGGCCCCGCCGGCTGAGCCGGCCGCACCGACTGAGCCACCGCCGTCGATCTAGAAGAATTGTGGTCGATATACCGGCCAGATCCTTCTAGATCAACTGCCGGACGAGTGCGGGCAGCACCGTACCGATAGGTTCGCGCAGCACCGCGTCGGCGATCGGGTCGTACGGCGTCGCCGCCGCGTTGACGATCACCACTCGGGCGCCGGCTTCGGCAGCGATCTCCACCAGCCCGGCGGCGGGCTGCACGGTCAGCGACGTCCCGACGGCGAGCAGCAGGTCGCAACGTTCGGCGGTGCGCACCGCCCGGCGCAGGGTGGGCCCGTGCAGCGACTGACCGAACGAGATCGTCGCCGCCTTCAGGATGCCGCCGCACAAGCGGCAGTCCGGATCGTCCTCACCGGCGGCCACCCGGGCCAGCGCCTCGTCCATGCCGGTCCGGTCGTCGCAGCTCAGGCACTCGACCTCGGACATGGTGCCGTGGATCTCGATCACCTTGTCCGGGCTGTTGCCGGCGCGTTGGTGCAGGCCGTCGATGTTCTGGGTGACGATCGCGGCGAGCCGGCCGGACCGCTCCAACTCCACCAGACTCGCGTGGCCGCCGTTCGGCTGTGCGGACCAGGCCGGATGATCCCGGCGGCCGATCCAGGACCGCCGCCGCACCGCCGGGTCGGCGACGTACGCGTCGAGGGTGAACAGCTTGGCGGCCTGCGGGTCCCGGGTCCAGACGCCGTTGGGACCCCGGAAGTCGGGTATCCCGCTGTCGGTGGAGATGCCGGCTCCGGTCAACGCCAGGACCCCTCGGGCGGCTGTCAGCCACCGGGCCGCCTCGTCGACGGACGCCGTGCTGGATGATGGATCGGACATGCTCCGACGGTAACCGGCGGGCAGGGCCACGTCGCCCACGGATCGCGTCGGCCGATTTCGAATAGGCAGTTCTCTGGCAGATTACATCCTGGACTAACGTCGTCGCTCAATGAAAAGATGTCTTTGGCGTACGACGCCGGTGCGGAAGCGACGCCAGCAGAGATCAACAATTCCGAGCAATCTGGGGGACGTGAAGATCTATATCTGGAAACGACTATCGAACGCGGCGAACGGCCCATCCTCCCGGACTACCTGAAGTCCGACCGAGGTCCCGGTGGTGTTGGCGCGGTACCCCGGCCGCTCTGGCTAGAGGGCCGGATCGGCACTGCGGAAGCGTGGGACATGATCGAGTGGACGCTACAGAGGTTGAAAGGTCGACGTCTGCTCGGTCATGGTGGTTCTGGATCGAGGGTCATTCCGGTGTAGGCGAGGAAGCCCGCGAGCAGGTCGGGTTGCTGTTGGCACGCGCGTAGCCGGAAAACAGCAACCCGGGTTAGTCAACCGGGTCGCTTTCTCGTCGGCAACCCCTCGCGGCCCCGGCCGTCAAGCTGGACGGGGGACCTGGTGACAGCCCTCCCCGGCATCACCACCAGGTCCCCCTAGCTTTGGCCCCGAGGTGGCCCCGTCAGCCCTCCCATGTGGTGATCTCCCCGGGCGGGGGAAGTCCGGCTGAAGCCGGCTACAGCCGGGTGAAACCCGGTGCTGCGGGAGGGGAGCGGTGAACACCGGACCGGAGGTCCGGCTCAGCCTCGGGTTCCCCAAGGCGACCACCCCGGGGGGCCTAGCAGGGGCCGGACCGACCGGCCACGGGGCCGGGGTCGGGCCGGATAACCACACCTTCCCGGGCGAGCGCATCCCGGTACGGCCGGACCGTGACCGCTATGCCGTTGCGGTCAGGCTCGTCACTGACCTCGTGGCCGGTGATCATCACCCACGAGCACTTCTGCGGGGTCGTCCAGACCTCGACCACCCGGAGCCGGACCGGCCGATCGGCCGCGACGTGGTCACACTGCCTGAGCGCCACCAAGTCCCCGGGACACAGATCCGGAGCGGTCCCGGGCTCCGGCCCCTCGTCGGACATCGTCGGGAACAGCCCGGAGTACTTGAGCACCGCCTGTATCCGCCGGGCGGTCACTGGCTCCCATCGGTCCAGGATGGCCATAGCCCGTTTGAACGGGGCGCACGGCGCGACCACGGCGCACCGGAAGCACTCCCCGGTAGTCCGGTTGGGGATGTGGGTCCGGGCGGTCTGGTTGGCGTCATGCAGCTCTCGGGACAACTCAGGGGACCGGGCCGCCGGGGAACCCTCCGGGGGCCGGGTCGGGATGTGCCCCGAGTGGATCAGGAAGCGCGGGTCATCGTCCTCCCGGGGCGTGCGCTTGGGTAGTCCGATCGATGTGTACCGGGCGAGCCGGGGTGTCCCGCCGATTCCGTCATTCCTAGGCACTGTTCCCCCTCGGGTGGAGTGGCCGGGGTGTCTTCTTCTGACTTCCACCCTGGACTCCGGCGGCACCGCAGCGGAAGATAGATGACCACCAGGGGTGACTATGTGGTCGCTAAGGTCGATTGGCGGTCGCCCTGGGGCGGTACGCGGACGCGACGTGACGAAATTGGGGGACGTGAACACCTATGAGCGCGAGCGAATATCTGGTAGGGGACCTTCGCAAGGTGCGGGAGTTGCTGGGGCTCAGTCAGGAGTCCTGGGGCGAGCGCATCCACTTCTCGGCGTCGCACGTCGGCGCTGTCGAGCGTGGCGAGCGGCCAGCGCTCCCTGACTACCTGGGGGCGGTAGACCGGGCGTTCGGAACCACGTTCATCAAGTTCTATCGACAGTTCGTGGTCGGGGAGTCCGCCCCGGTCTGGTACCGGCCGTGGCTCGACCACGAGCGCGACGCGACGCTGATACGCACCTTTCAGCCCCTGCTGATCCCCGGTCTACTCCAGACGGAGGCGTACGCCCGTGCCGTCATCGCGAAGTACGGCCTACGCGGCGAGGCTGCCGAGGTGATGCTCAATACCCGACTCGGCAGGCAGGAGATCCTTCGCCGTGAACCGACGCCGTGCCGCCTGGTCGCGGTGATCGACGAGACCGTGTTGCACCGACGCGCAGGGAACCCGGACGTGATGCGCGAGCAGTTGCACGCCATCGTTGCGGCGTGCGAACAGCCGACCGTCCGAGTCCAGGTCATCCCGTCCGACTCCGGGATCTACCCCGGGCTGGACGGCCCGTTCGTGCTCGCGTCAGTCGACGGCCGGTCGGTGGGCTTCCTTGAGGGCTACCTCAAGGGTCACGTGATCGAAGCCCCGGAGGCTACGGCGGACCTGGAGGGGACCTGGGAGGATATCCGGGACTACGCTCTACCGGGCCAGCAGAGCCTAGACCTGATCTCTAAGGTGGCAGACACATGGACGTGATTTCCCCACGGTGGCGCAAGAGCACCAAGTCCGACAGCGGTTCGTGCGTCGAGGTCGCTGACAACCTCCCGGGCCGCGTCCTCGTCCGGGACACCAAGGACCGCGACGGCGGAACCCTGGCGTTCCCCCCGGCCGCCTGGTCGGCGTTCGTGACGAAGGTGCGCGGCTGAGCCCGCTCTCAAGCCCGCTCAGAAGGCCGTAGGCCGCTCCGGAGCCCTGACCCTGCCGAGCAACAAGGCGGGATCAGGGCTCCGTCCGCTTTCCGGCGTCTCTCAGCGGAGCAACGCCACCACCAGCCCGGTCGTCGCGCCGATCAGCGCGGCAACTCCGGTGAGCACCCCGGGCAGTGTCTTGAGGTAGTCGATGATCGTCCGGTGACGCCTCCGAGGATCAAAGTCTTTGTCATCGTCAAACTCCTGCGATAAGCTCATTACAGCACTCCCTGCATTCGTTCAATGAAATCGACCTTGACCGGCCAACGGGAGTCTGAACGGTGCTCGGGTAGGATCCGAGCACCGTTCGCTTTCGGGCGAGCGTGACGCGCCGCGACTCCCGTCGCGCAGTCGTCATCCATTGGAGCCGCAGATGGCGCAAAAATCAAGGGTAGACGCTCCCTCGGTGCCAGCAAGTTTTTATATGCATCCCCCATTCTGCGGGTTGCATTAATTGCTGCACACGAGCTTGCGTGGGTATCCCTGAAGCCACCGGTCACCGTTCCCACCGGGTTCTACCTGCGGATACGTGTCAACACTGACTGGTGAAGATGGCACCTCCACCGCTCCCAGCGGTGGCAGTCGCACCGGGACACCCGGGCGTACTCCGCCTCCACCTCCGCCGGGGTCCGGACCTGGGTCGACCGGTTGGCCAGCGCGGCGGCTTGCTCAGCCACAGACCGCTCACCGGCCCGCGTGGCGGCATCCCTGCGCCGGTCGCTGACAGGGCGAAGCAGGAACGGCCCGTGTAAACGGCCGACCGCCGGTGCGACCCGGTAGCCGGGTAAATCAGTGCTCATCGGACCGCCTTCCCCTGGCGCTGCCGGTTGGCCGCACGCCGGGCGCACTCCTGACCGCAGTACCGCCGGGGTCGACCACGCTTCACCGGCCGTTCGAACGGCCGTGAGCAGACACCGCAGGCCACCTTGACCACGGGATAAACCTGCGCTTGCGAGGGGTTCGCGGCTTCCCCGCTACCCTAGGTGCAGATCCTGCGTACGTGCCAGTTGAGGGGGTGTCGACACCCCCACTGAACTGCGGTTTCTCAAGATCGGAAGCTGGTTTGTTCTGCGCCTGGCGGTACGCCTCCCGGGGTCCGTACACCCGGCAGACCTCACAACGGCGCTGCCGGACGCTGCCCGTAAGGAAGATGCCGTCACAGGTGGAGCACACCGACGACACGGCGCGACCGTCGCGCAGGTCCGCGAGAACCCTCCCGGGGATGCGCTGGTGGTTGTTCGCCCGGTGGTCACCCTGGCGGAAGCCGGGAGCGCACCGACGCGCCATCCCGTACGCGGCCATCACGTCGGTGTCCGGGAACGCCTCCATTCCCTGAGCCGCAATTTAGCGACGCACCGTATTTCGACCCGGTTATCGACCGGGTCGAAATACGGTGCGTCGCACGTTATGTCCGTTGCCCACGTTGGCAATCGTTCCATCTGATCTCCCTTTGTTTGATATGGCACGCAAAAAAAGGTGGGGCAGGCCCGGAAGTGGTGAGCCGCTAAACCCCACTTCCGGACCGTCCCCGACCCATCCCGACTCGGCCGCCCGACAGACCGACAGAAAGGACCGATCCCGATACGGGATCGGTCCCACTGACGGTGCCGGGGTCGCTTACGCCGGCTCGGCAGCCTGAATCCAGATGACCGACTCAGGCTCGGCCACGATGATTCCGCCGACGTGGTAGAGGACCCGGCCAGCGTGGACCTGCTGGAACGGCAGTGGGAGGCGGTCCGGGAGTATGCTCTACCGCAAGACATGAGCCTCGATCTGATCATGAAAGCAGTGGATACATGGACGTGACCACGCCGAGCTGGCGCAAGTCGACCCGCAGCAACGGCGGCAGCAACTGCGTTGAGGTCGCTGACAACATCCCGGGCCGCGTCCTCGTCCGGGACACCAAGGACCGCGACGGCGGAACCCTGGCGTTCCCCCCGGCCGCCTGGTCGGCGTTCGTGACGAAGGTGCGCGGCTGAGCCCGCTCTCAAGCCCGACCAGAAGGCCATAGGCCGCTCCGGAGCCCTGACCCTGCCGAGAGAAAGGCGGGATCAGGGCTCCGTCCGCTCCCGGCGTCTCTCAGCGGAGCAACGCCACCACCAGACCGGTTGTCGCCCCGATCAGCGCCGCTACTCCGGTGAGCACCCCGGGCAACGTCTGAAGGTAGTCCAGGACTACGCGGTGACGGTTCCTTCCCTGGTCACCGTTATTCGCGGGTGTCTCGCCTGGTACGTTCACGCACGTCCTCCGTGTCAACTCTGACGCCCTGTCCGATGGCTGTTCACGGAGCACCGAACGGCGCTCAGGGTGGAGCCTGAGCGCCGTTCTTTGTTACCGAAGTGTGAACCTGCGGTGCTCCCGAGAAACGGCCGAGGACAAACATTGACACACGATCCAAGTTTCCGATGCAACTTGCAAAGGGCTGAATCCCCAGTCACTAGGTTATGGAAATTGCCCGCTTTGTCGGACTGGGCGGGGCACCATGCGCGCCAGTGCACACATGTACGGTGATCGATACACAAACGGCTGAACCCATACTTCGCACCTTCGGGCGCTGGGATCTGACCGTTCGGCGGACACCCTTGGGGACACCGCCGCTGACGTACGTCTATGAAACGCGCCGCCGGTGCGGCCAGGCGAGCATGGCCTGAGTTAGGTGGCAGCGCCAGCGTTCGTACCCGGCAGTCGCACCGGCCAGGACCCCTCAGGCGGCGGCCAGCAACCGGGCCACCTCGTCGACGTATGCCGCGCTCGATGGATCGGACACGCCTCCGACGGCAGCCGGCAGGCAGGGCCACGTCACCCGGGGGGTCGCGTCGGCCGATGTCGAATGGCATTCCTTTGACGCGCGCCCACCCCTCGACTAACGTCATCAATCGATGGAAGATGTATTTGGTCGTACGACCCTGCGTGGCAGCGGGGCCAGCAAATATCAACAAACTCGAGAATCACCCGGACCACCAGCCCGTGCCCGCCTGGTCGTGATATTCGACGAAATGGAGATCCCCGCACGGTCGCCGGGCCGGAAGTGATGCGAGAGCAACAGTCGCTCGAACTGATCACGAATGCGAGAGAGACATGGACCTGACCAAGCCTCGTTGGCGCAAGAGCACCAAGTCCGACACAGGAGCCTGCGTCGAGGTGGCCGACAACATCGTCGGGCGCGTCCTCGTCCGGGACACCAAGGACCGTGACGGTGGCACCCTGACCTTCGGGCCGGCCGCGTGGCAGTCCTTCGTGTCGACCGCCGCCGATCTGAAGCCCTGAGCGGGCCGTAGGTCGGATCACTCAGCCTCGGCTCCACCTGTGCGGCTGGAGCCGAGGCAGCGCCACAACCTCCCCTGAGCCTCATCGACACATGAGGACCGAGCACACGCAGGAGGCATCCGGTCATGGCGACGCGGCCGTCGTATGTGGTCACTGGTGGTGTCCGGGGCATCGGTCGCGCGATCGCCCAACGCCATGTCGCGGTCAACCACTTCCTGGCACACGGGCGCGGCGGGGCCATCGTCAACGTCTCGTCCCACCAGGCGCAGCGCCCGGTCCGCGGAGCGCTGCCCTATGCGACCGCGAAGGCTGCTGTCGAGGGTCTGACCCGGGCAATGGCGGTGGATCACGGGCCAGCCGGCATCCGTACCAATGCTGTCGCGCTCGGCTCGATCGCCACCGACCGGTTCGAGCGGTACCGTGCCCGGCACCCCGAAGTGGACACCGAGATGGCCGCACTGCATCCACTCGGCCGGGTCGGTACCGCACAGGAGGTCGCCGACGCTGTCGCCTTCCTGTTGTCTCCCGCCGCCGGATTCGTCAACGGCGTCGTCCTCGCCGTCGACGGCGGACGGGCAGTCAACGGGCCCGACCCCGAAGCCACCCGACTCGAGCCCTGATCATTGCGACGGCGACGGCGGCGCAACGGCGTCGAAGGCCGGTCGCAGCGGCGTCAACGCGGCCCGGACCAGGTCCGGCAGCGACCCGGACGGCACCACGAATCCGGGCATCGACGGCGGCACCGCGCTGGACTGCAGCCACTGCTGAACCGCGACCTTGGCTGCTGCGCTGGCGCTTGCGGCCAGTACCTGGCCGGTCAGACCGTCGACATCCGGGCACCGGCTGGTGATGGCCTGGGCGAGCGGGCCTTCGATCGCGGTGACGGCGTCGACGTAGCAGGCGCGTAGCGCGGCGCTGCTCGTGATCATCAGCAGGGTGCCCTGGGCGTGGTCGTCGGGGTCGGCGTACTGCCCGACGACAGCGTCGGTGACAGCGTCGGCCAGGCCGACGTCCGCAGGGCGGTCGGCGATGGCTGCCGCGAGCCGGGACCCGCGCTCAGCCGTGACCGCCGCCACGATCGCCTGCTCCCGGCTTGAGAAGTAGTTGTTGTAGGTCCTCGGTGACACGCCTGCGGCCTCGGCGATGTCGTCCACGCGCACGTTGTCCGGCCCATGCTCCAGCGCCAGTCGCAGCGCCGCCGCCCGGAGTGCCTCCCGGGTGGCCTGCTTCTTCCGCTCACGCAAGGGTGGCCGACCTGCTGTCACTCCCCCACTATCGCACGACAACTGCGCGCACGCTTAATTGCGCATGCGCAAACTTGCGTGCCCGCACTTTCGTGTTAGCCTCGACCCGCACGACCCCCGACAGCTGCCCAGGAAGGACCACGAGGACATGCGAGCCAGAGGCATCGCCTACGACACCGGCTTCGTCCGGGACGGCCGGAACTCACTCGAACGCTTTGATCCGGAGCGGGTCCGGCGGGAGCTGACCGTCATCCGCGACGACCTGCACTGCAACGCCGTCCACGTCATCGGCGGCGACCCACAGCGCTTGGAGTTCGCCGCCCGCGCCGCCGCCGACCTTGGACTGGAGGTCTGGTTCTCGCCGTACCCGCTGGACCTGACGACCGACGAGATCCTCACCCTGCTGCTCGACTGTGCCGAGCGGGCCGAACGACTGCGCGCCACCGGCGCCGAGGTGGTGTTCGTCGCCGGAGTCGAGCTGAGCATCATGAACCGAGGGTTCATCGACGGCGACCGCATCGAGCAACGGCTCAACCACCTGATGACCGACCCGGCTCGCCGGATGGCCGATGCACGCTCCCGGCTCGGGCACTTCCTGCCCACCGCCGTGTCGGCGATCCGCGAGCGATTCCACGGGAATGTCACCTACGCCGCGATACCGTTCGAGGGCGTCGACTGGGACCTGTTCGACTTCGTCACCCTCGAACTGATCAGGTCCGCCGAGGTCGCCGACCAGTTCCGGGACGGCGTACGCGGTCTCGTCGCTGCGTCGAAACCGGTCGCCGTCACCGGCTTCGGCACCGCCACCTGGCGGGGCGCTGGCGACGTCGCGCCCCGCAGCATGGAGATCATCGAGTACGACGAGGCCACCGGGGAGCCGCTGCGGCTCAACGGGCGGTACCAACGCGACGAGGCCGGCCAGGCGGCGTACCTCAGCGAACTGCTCGAAATCTTCGACTCCGCCGGGGTCGACAGCACATTCGTACACCTCTTCGCGCTCGACAACCTGCCGCACCGCCCCGACGGTGACCCCCGCGACGACCTCGATCTCGCCAGCCCCGGGATTGTCAAGGTCCTCGACGGCCGTAGCGGCGGTACCTACGCCGGCCTTCCGTGGGAGCCCAAAGCAGCCTTCGCAGCGGTCGCCGACCGTTACCGCGTCGGCGCGCTCACGGAGCCCAGGCGGGGCTGAGCTCCCAGGTCGCGTCGGCCGCCCAGCTGGTCGGCGAGTTCCAGCTGTGGCCGCCCGCGCCGTCGCTGAGCCAGATCTCGGCGGCGTAGTGGCGCAGGAACGAGCCCGGATAGTTGTACGACTCCAGCGAGACATCGGATCCGGTCAGCCCGTGCCGGGCGCACCAGGTGGCGTCGGCACGCAGCAGCGCCGTACCGTCGTCGGGCGAGTTGCGGACCCGGGAGTTGGCGTGCCGCAGGTACTGGCCGGGGAAGTTCACCGACTCGAAGGAGTAGCAGTCCGGGTCGGCCAGACCGGGCCGGGTCACGTACGTCGCGTCGGCCTTGAGCAGCTGCGGGCTGTCGGCGGTGACCACGTCGGTGTAGGCGAGGCTGTCGCGGTGCCGCAGGTAGCGGTCGGTGAAGCCGGGTGTGGTGACCCGCAGCGACCGGCGGGTGTCCAACGGCAGGGCGACCGGTGTACGCGACGGAAGCGCCCGGGAGGTGGCGATCAGCGCCAGGTTGGCTGCCCGGACCCGGGCCTCGTCCATCTTGACCACCTGCCGGTCGTAGGTGAGGAAGCCGTTGAGCTCGCCTTCGACGTCGGTGATCTCGGTGTAGACGGCGGCGCTGAGGCCCCGGCCGATCATCAGGTTGGTGGTGCCCTGGATCAGGCCCACGTAGCGGTCGGTCAACGCGGCAGGGGTCGGCTGCCATTCGTACGCCTGGAAGTTGCCGTTCGGGCTGTATTCGTGGCCCGGCACCCGCAGGCCGGGGCCGCCGAACTCGCCGAGTACGGAGATCCGCCCGCCGGTCGGTGCCGGCGCGCCGGGTCCGACGTAGACGTGCCAGTCGTCCATGTCGCCGTTGCCGGGGTTGCCCAGCGACTGGCAGCAGTTGTACCCGCTGTGGGTGTTGACCAGCCGGGTCGGGTCGAGGTCCTTGACGGCCTGGCCGACCCGGATGGTGTCGGCGAGGGCCCGCTCGCCCCAGCCTTCGTTGTAGACGACGTAGCCGACCACCGACGGTGAATTGCGGTGTTCGGTGACGATCTGGCGCGCCTCGGCCTCGAACTGGGCCTGCTGCGCGTCGTTCGGGTCGATGTCCTGGGCGGTCATCGACGGGATGTCCTGCCACACCAGCAGGCCGAGCCGATCGGCGTGGTAGAACCAGCGCTGCGGTTCGACCTTGATGTGCTTGCGCACCATGTTGAACCCGAGGTCCTTGTGTTTGCGCAGGTCGAAGGCGAGCGCCTCGTCGGTCGGCGCGGTGTAGCCGCCGTCGGGCCAGTAGCCCTGATCGAGGGTGCCGAGCTGAAAAACGAACTCACCGTTGAGGGTCGGTCGCGGCACCCCGTCGAGCATCCGTACGCCGATCTCGCGCATGCCGAAGTAGTGGGTGGTCCGGTCGACAACCCGGCCGTGCCGGTCACGCAGGGTGACCCGCAGGTCGTACAGGTACGGGTCGTCCGCGGACCAGCGGCGGGCGTTCGGCACCGGTACGGCGAACTCGGTGAAGCCGCCGGTGGCGGTGCCGACGACGGTGGCTCCGGCGAGGGCTTCGGCGCGGACGGTGTGGCCGGCGGCGTTGCCCCGGGTGGCCACCCGGACCCGGATGGTGTCGCTGGCCAGGTCGGGGCGCAGGTCGACGTCGCTGATCGAGGTGGTCGGGGTCGGTTCCAGCCAGACGGTCTGCCAGATGCCCGACGCCGGGGTGTAGAAGATCCCGCCGGGGGTGCGGGTCTGTTTGCCGATCGGCGGCAGGCTGCCGTGCTGGCGGCTGTCGGTCGGGTCCCAGACCGTGACGATCAGTTCGTTGGGGCCGCGACGCAGCGCACGAGTGATGTCGAAGCTGAACGCGTCGTAGCCACCGGTGTGGCCGCCGACCCGCCGGCCGTTGACCCAGACGGTGGTCTGCCAGTCGACGGCTCCGAAGTGCAACTGCACCCGCCGCCCGGTCCAGCTTCGCGGGACGGTGAAGGTGCGCCGGTAGGTCAGGTGGTGCCGGTCGTCGTCGGCGGCCCGGCCGATGCCGGACAGCGCCGACTCGACCGGGAACGGCACGTTGACCCGTTCGGGCAGGTCGACGCCGAACTGCGGGGCGTCGTCGGTGGTGGACTGCCGCAGTTGCCATTCGCCGTTGAGGTTGCGCCAGTCGGGGCGGGTCATCTGCGGTCTGGGGTACTCGGGCAGCGGAATGCCGTCCAGTGCCTGGGCGGTCCACGGGGTGGTCAGCGGCGCGGGGCGGGCGGGCACCGCGACGGCGGCCGGCGGCGCGACGAGCAGGCCGGCGGCCGCGGTCACGGTCGCTGCCGCAACAGCGGTCCAACGGGTACGGGGTGATCGCATGTCGTCTCCATCGGTGGACGGGCCGGGGACGGGGTCGGATCAGATTGCACATCGAGGTGCGTCGAGATTGTCTATAACGTTATAGACCCTGGTCGACCGTCGTCAATCTCCAGCTGTCGATGTATGCCAGGATCGACGGATGGGTGTCAGTCTGCGGAGCATCGCCGAGCGCGCGGGCGTCTCACTGGCCACGGTCTCCAACGTGGTCAACGGCTACCGGCCAGTCGCCGAACCCACCCGACGCCGGGTGCAGCAGGCCATCGACGAACTCGGCTACACCCCGAACCTCAGCGCCCGGCACCTGCGGCGCGGCCGGACCGGACTGATCGCGCTGGCCATCCCCGAGCTGACCAACCCGTACTTCGCCGAGCTGGCCGAGACGGCGATCCGGGAGGCCGCGGCCCTCGGCTACACCCTGGTGATGGAGAGCACCGACGCCGACCCCGACACGGAACTGGCGCTGCTCGGCGGCTCCCGCCGGCACGTGGTCGACGGACTGATCCTCAGCCCGGTACGGATCGGCCGCGCCGAGGTGCTCGCCCGCCGCGACGCGCTACCGCTGGTCCTCATCGGCGAGGGCGTCTCCGACGTGCCGCATGACCACATCGCCATCGACAACGTCGCGGCCAGCCACGCGGCGGTGGCGCACCTGGTCGCGCTCGGCCGCCGCCGGATCGCCTTCATCGGGGCCCGGGGCCACGACGACCGACAGTCGGCGCAGCTGCGGCTGCGCGGTTTCCGGGCGGGCATCGCCGCCGCCGGGCTGCCCGACCGACCGGAACTGACCGTGGTCACCGACCGGTTCGGCCGGGCCGACGGCTCGGCCGCGATGCGACGGCTGCTCACCCTCACCGAGCCACCGGACGCGGTCTTCGCCTACAACGACCTGATCGCGCTCGGCGCGATGCGCGCCGCCGCCGACGCCGGCCTGCGGATCCCGCAGGACGTCGCGGTGATCGGGATCGACGACATCGAGGAGGGACGGTACGCCAACCCGAGCCTGACCAGCATCTCCCCGGACAAGGCGGCGATCGCCCGGCTGGCGGTGCGACGGCTGGTCGACCGGATCGAAGGGCGTCCGCCCCGGCCGCCGTACGACGTGCAGACCCCGTTCACCATGGCGGTCCGGCAGAGCACCGCCGGCGCGCGGTCCGGCTTTCGTGGTCCGACGCAGGTCGAGCACCTAGGCTGAATGGTCATGGGACAGACGCCGGAGAACAGTTTCCGCCCGGGTGCCACCGCCCGGGTCGAGCTGACCGTGACCGATTCCGACACCGCCCAGGCGGTCGGCTCGGGCGACGTACCGGTCCTCGGTACCCCGCGGCTGCTCGCGCTGGCCGAGGCGGCGACGGTCGCCGCCACCGCCACCGGGCTGCCACCCGGCATGACCACCGTCGGCACCCGGGTCGAGCTGGACCACCGGGCTGCGACCCCGGTCGGCCGCACGGTGGCCGCGATGGCCCGGCTGAGCGAGGTCGACGGGCGGCGGTTGGTCTTCGAGGTGGTGGTGTTCGAGGCGGGCACGACCATCGCGCAGGGCCGTATCGAGCGGGCCCTGGTCGACCGGCACCGGTTCGTCGAGCGGGCCTTCGACCGCACGCCGGCGCCGCGAGCCGGCGACGACCCCACCGGTGAGCGGGCAGTCTCCGGATGAGCGCCCGGTTCGTCGAGGTCGGCGACCGGGTGTACGTACTGCGCCGGCCCCGGCTCGACGTCAACTCGACGCTGGTCGTCGGCGCGGCCGCCGCCGTGCTCGTCGACACCGGCAGTACGCCGGCCGAGGCCGCCGAGCTGGTCGAGGCGGCCCGCCGGATCACCCATCTGCCGTGGTCGGTGGTCAACACCCATCACCACTTCGACCACTGCTTCGGCAACCAGGTGGCCGCCGGGGACCCGCCCGCGCCGGTGTGGGCCCATCAGGAGGCGGCCCGCCTGCTGGCCCGCCCGGTCGAGGTGGTCCGCGACGAGGCGTACCGCGAAATGATCGGCCACGATCCGCAGCTGGCCGAGCAGCTCAGCCACGCGGTGGTCCACCCACCGGACCGTACGGTGACCCGCGCCGCGACGCTCGACCTGGGCGGCCGGGTGGTCGAGCTGTGGCATCCCGGGCGCGGGCACACCATCGGCGACCTGGTGGTGCACGTCCCGGACGCGGACCTGCTGGTCGCCGGTGACCTGGTCGAGCAGGGTGCCCCACCGTCGTTCGACGACGCCTACCCGCTGGAGTGGTCGGACACCCTCGCGGCGGTGCTCCGGCGCCTCGGGCCGGCCAGTGTCGTGGTGCCCGGCCACGGCGCCTGCGTCGGTGTCGACTTCGTCCGGGCCCAGCACGCCGACCTGGTGGCGTTGGAGTGGCTGATCCGAGACGGGCACGCCGACGGCGCGCCGCCGGAACGGGTGGCCGCGCGGGCGCCGTTCGGGCCGCAGGCGGCGGGCGTCGCGGTCGTCCGAGGCTACGCCGAACTGTCCAATCGGGCCTGACTGACCTCGGCGCGCATGTCGAGGGCCGGCGACGGTTCTCCGAGGTCAATGGTGAGCAGTGCGGGCAGCGGACCGGCGTCGACGTCGACGAGGTCACCGAGACGGACCCCGTCGAGCGCGGCGAGGAAGGCCGCCTGGGCCCGGCGCAGCTCGACCCGCAACCGGCAGCCGGCGCGCAGCGGGCAGGCCGGCTGTTCGCAGGAGACCACCTCACCGTCGCCTTCGAAGGCCCGTACCACCTGGGCCACGGTCATCTCGTCGGCGTCCGGGGCGAACGCGGTGCCGCCTGCCCGGCCCCGGACCGTGACCAGGACGCCGAGCCGCTGCAGCCGTTGCACGACCTTGGCGACGTGGCTGCGTGGCAGGGCGAGCCGGTCGGCCAGGTCGTCCACCGTGGTACGGGTGCGAGACGCGGCGGTGAGCATGGCGATCCGTAACGCCATGTCCGTGGACCGGTTGAGCTTCACGTCCCGACCTTAGTCAGCCACGGCAGGCCGGCACCGGTCCAGCCGCTTCGGCGCGGCCGGCCGGCCCGGCGCGGCGTGATCGCGGCTCGGGACCAATGGCCCTAAAAGAGGAGTCGCAGATTCCTGTTTAGTGGCGTCGTACCCGTCCGATCCCCAAAGGAGTGACCGTGCTCTCGAAGTCCTCAGCAGCGGTGGTGACCGCGACCCTGCCCGCCGTACAGGCCCACGGCGAGGCCATCACCAGCCGGTTCTACCAGCGCATGTTCGCCGCCCATCCGGAGCTGCTGGATCTGTTCAACCGGGGTAACCAGGCGACCGGCCGCCAGCAGGCGGCGCTGGCCGCCGCGGTGGTCGCCTACGCCGAGCACCTGACCGGGCGCAGCACGCTGCCTTGGGCGCCGATCCTGGACCGGATCGCGCACAAGCACGCCTCGCTCGGCATCACCGCCACCCAGTATCCGATCGTCGGGCGGCATCTACTCGCCGCCGTCGGCGAGGTGCTCGGCGACGCGGTGACGCCCGAGGTCGCGACGGCGTGGGACGAGGTCTACTGGCTGCTGGCCTGCGAGCTGATCGCCCGGGAGGCCCGGCTGTACACCGTCGCCGGACTCCCCCTGCAAGCCGATGCCGGTTGGCGGCCGTGGCAGATCGTCGAGAAGATTCCGGAGACCGCCGACGTCGTGTCGCTGATCCTGGCCCCGGCCGACGGCGACCCGGCACCCACCTTCACCCCCGGCCAGTACGTCTCGGTCGCGGTTGATCTGGCCGGCGGTCAGGGGCGGCAGATCCGCCAGTACAGTCTGTCCGGTCGGCCCGGTGCCGCCACCTGGCGGATCACCGTCAAACGGCTCCGGGGCGGACCAGGCTTGGCGGGCGGGTCAGTCGCTGGCCCGGCGGCCGGGTCGCCGGTGCCGGACGGGGCGGTCTCCAGCCGACTGCACGACCGGACCGCCGTCGGCAACGTCCTGCGGCTGAGCCCGGCGTTCGGCGAGGTCAGCTCCATCGGCGAGCTCGGCGTGCCGCTGCTGCTGGTCAGTGCCGGGATCGGCGTCACTCCGGCGATGGCCGCCCTCGCCCAGCTGAGCACGGTCGCGCCGGCCCGCGAGGTGGTGCTGGTGCACGCCGACCGGTCCGCGGCCGCGCACCCGTTGCGCCACGAGTTGCCGGAGCTCCAGCAGCGGATGCCCAACCTGTCGGTGCACCTGTGGTACGAAAACGCCACCGACGGCGAACTCCCCGATCTGAAGGCGACGATCCACTCCGGATGGATCGATCCGGCACGGATCCCGTTCGCGCCGGACACGTACGCGCACCTGTGCGGGCCGGTGCCCTTCATGGCCCAGGTCCGTGGCGAGCTGCTGCTCCGAGGCCTGCCGGCCGAGCGGATCGTCTACGAGGTGTTCGGGCCAGGGATGCTGGCAGGCTGAGCCGCCGACACCGCCGTCAGCGGGCGACGGTCAACAGCACCGCCGAGTCCTCGTCGGCGTACAGCGCGTGCCGGGCGTCCGGGATGACCAGCAGGTCGCCCGTCTCGCCCGGCCAGGACCGGTCTCCGGCGACGAGCCGGATCCGGCCGCGCAGCACCAGCAGGGTCGCCTCACCCGGGCTGGCGTGTTCGGCGAGCGCGTGTCCGCCGGTCAGCGCGAGCAGCGTGTGTCGCAGGGCCGTGTCAGGCCCACCGTGTACGGTCTTGGCGCTGCGCCCGTTGTCGGCGGCCTGGGCCACGGTGAGTTGCTCGTCGGCCAGCGCACGCAGCGAGGACACCGACATGAGACACCTCCGGAACGGTCGGATGAGGCGGTCGATGCGGATACCTGTCCCGCCTCTCACTCAGCGTCGCCGCTTCGCGACCCGGTCACCAGGGACGTTGGTCCCGACCCGACCGGGTCACGTCGCTCACCCCGAGAGCCATTCACTTCGAGACGAGTGCCGGCAGGACCGTACCGATCGGTTCACGCACCACCGCGTCGGCGATCGAATCTCCCTGCCTCAGCAGGGGGAGATGCCAATCAGACACGTCACGGGCGACGGTACGGGGCGGCCCGGAAGACTGGGCCGCCCCGTACCGCAGAGAAACAGACGTCAGGTCAAGCCGCAGGAATGTGCCTCGTACGGCACGTCCAGCGTCACCGACACCAGGGCACCGTCGACCTTCGCCGACGCGGTCACCGTCGCCACACCGGCCGGTACGGTCGCCATCTCGGTCGGGAACGTCCGCGCCTTGCTCGTCCCCGGCTGGACGCCGTACTCCTTGGTCCCGTAGTCCGTCGCCACCGACCCGGTGATCCGGGCCGACGCGTCGTTGGTGACGTCGACGACCAGCTGGGCGTTACGCCCGAAGCACCGGACGCTGCCGGCCGCCGAGACCGCCAGGTCCCGCGCGAACGCCCAGGTGTCCAGCTCGAACAGGTCCTCCCCGGCCGGGCCGGCGTAGGTGAAGTACACGTCGTGCACCCCGGTGACGCCGTCGAGGGACGCGGTCACCTCGGTCCACTCGCCCAGCGGCGCGTCGACCGGGATCGTCGCCACCACCGGCGCGGTGACGTCGCCGAGCCGCACCTCGATCGTCGCGCCGGCCGCCAGCGGACGGACCTTCGCCGTCAGGCTCGCCGCCCCGGCACCGAAGTCCACCGACGACAGCGCCGTCCAATCGCCGTTGTCGACATCGCGCACCACCAGGTTGGGAGCCGCGTCACCGAACTGCGGGGAACCGCCGTCGACCTTCGCGGTCGCGACCCCCTTGCTCCAGCCGAACGTCTCGGCCTCGAAGACGCGGTACGGGTCGAAGTCGCGGACCTGCTCCACGCCGGCGTAGGTGCCGACGACCTGCTGGATGGTGCCGTCGGCGTTGAAGGTGAGTTCCTGGATGTGCGGGCTGCGGTAGCCCTGGGTGGTGTTGCCGTTGATCCGCTTGTTCAGCGTCGGGGCATGGTGGGTGAAGTAGTACTTGCCCTCGTACTCGAACACCGACTGGTGGTTGTTGCCGCCGGTGCCGGCCCCGAAGAACTGCGACTGGTTCGGGAACAGCACACCCGCGTACGTCTCCTTCGGCCACGACATCGGATCGTCGGAGATCAGGTAGCCGATCTGGCCGCCGCCGGGGTAGCCGGGCAGCGGCGTCTGGTTGCCGCCGAAGTCCGGCCCGCCGAAGTGCGACGAGTACGACAGGTAGTACTTGCCGTCGCGCTTGAACACCTGGGCCGCTTCGAAGGCCACCGGCGCGTCCACCACCGCGGCCGTACCCTCGGTCGACACCATGTCCGCGCCGAGTTCGATCGCCCGCAGGTTCTTCGGGTTGTTGAACCGCTCTTCCGGCGGCATGCTGGTCGACGCGGGACCGCCACCGAAGTAGAGGTACTCCTCGCCGTCGTCGTCGACGAACGGCGCCGGGTCGAACTTCCAGGCGACGTCCTCGGCGCCGGGCGTACGGCCGTCGATCAGGGTGCTCGTCCGCTCGCTGACCCACGGCCCGAGCGGCGACGCGCCGGTGATCACGTTGCTCGACCCACCGCCGTTGGCGTAGTAGAGGAAGAACTTCTCCTCGCCGTCGACCACCTTGCGGGCCATGCCGGGTGCCCACGAGTTGTTGGTGAACGGCGCGACACCGTTCGGTCCGGCGACCTGGATCTCGCCGTGGTCGGTCCAGTTGACCATGTCGGTCGTGGAGATCACCGTGATCTGGTTGATGTCGCCGTAGTTGATGCCCGGCGAGACACCGGTGTTCGGGTCGGGGGCGTACCCCTGGGTGTCGTTGGTCAGGTACAGGTAGACCCGGCCGGCGTGGACGAAGCCGTACCCGTCGGCGCCGAACTTGTGCCCGATCAACGGGTTGTGCTCGCCGGGCAGCTTGCCGACGACCTCGATGGTCTTCGACGGTGCCGGCGGCGGCGCAGCGCCGACCACCGACACGTCGTCCAGGGTGAAGTCCATCAGGTGCAGGTCCGGGTCCGCCGACGGGTTCGACGTCCACGGCGTCTCGAAGAACAGCCGTGCCGTCGCGACGTTCTGGCTGGCCGGGATGGTGAAGGTCCCGGAGAACTGCGCCCACTGGCCCTTGGTCGCGGTCACGCTGACCAGGTTGGTGTACGTCGCCCCGCCGTAGTGCATCGTGGCGAAGAACTGCTTGGTCGCCGGCGAGGCCGCGTTGTCGTACTTGATCCGGGCGGTCAGGGCGTAGGTCTGCCCGGCCTGTACCTTGCCGGACAGGTTCTGCATCGGACCGGATCCGGTGGTCGTCCGATCGGTGACGAGGACCGCGCTCGCCCCCGAGTAGGCGTCGTCGGTCGGCGTCAGCGTCGCGCTGTCGGTGGCGTTGCCGTTGTTGGCGAACCAGCCGTCCAGTCCGGCTTCGAACCCGCCGTTGACGATGAGGTCGGCGTCGGCGGCGTACACCGGCGACGTCGGGGCGACGAGCCCGGCGGCCACCAGGGCGCCGACCGCCGCGAGCGCGCCGACCCGTCGTCGGGCCGCCGTTGTCACGTGTCGTCTCACGAGCATCCTCTCTGAGTGGTTCCGGTTGGTGGGTGGACGTTCGATCACTGGCAGACGCGGGCGTCGTACGGGACCGTCACGGTCGCGCTGACCGGGGTGCCGTCGATACGTGCCGTGGCGGTCACCGTCACCTCGCCGGCCGGCATCGACGCCGCGCCGGTCGGGAAGGTGCGCACCTTGCTGGCGTCCGGCTGTATTCCGTACTCCTTGGTCCCGTACGGCGAGGTCACGGTGCCGGTCATCCGCGACGACGCCGCACCGGTCAGGTGCACGACCAGCTGGACCTTCTTCGCCAGGCAGCGGCTCGACGTGTCGACCGACACCAGCGCCGGCGTGTCGAGCTTGAGCACGCCGAGCCGGGCCAACTGGTAGCTGAGCGCCCGTTCCGGGGCGTCAATCTGGTTCTGGGTGCCGAACTGGCCGGCTCGCGCGGCCACGGCGTCGTCGAGGGCGGCCCAGTGAGCGCTAACCATCGCCGGGATCCGGGCCGTCGCCGCAACGCACCGTCTGACAATTCTGGCGAGGCGGACCGGTACGAGCCCGGTCCGGACAGGATTGGGCCTGCGTGTGGACGAGCTACGGGGAACGTGGCGGCCGATGGACGCTTGCATGGAGCTCCAGACGCGAACGTGACGGGAGCCTCATCCTGTTAGCGCTCACATCCACCGGTCAAGGTTTCCAGCGATACTCGTCTGAAATGTCCGCGAAACCTGGGTCCCACGTGGATTCCCACCTGGATGGAGCCGACCGTCACCGAGGTCGCCGACCGGGTGCACGTGCTGCGCCAACCCGGTCTCGACGCCAACGTCAGCGACGACCAGGTCAGCCGGGCGCAAAAGGTCAGCCGAAACGTTCGGCGACGGCCGCCCGGGTGGGCATCGACACCGCGCCGCCCGGTGACTCGCACACCAGCCCCGCCACCTGTAGGGCGAACCCGACCCGGGCGGCCCAGCCGGCGGCGTCGGCCGGCAGCCCGGTGCCGAGCAGTTCGGCGATCAGTGCGGCCATCACCGAGTCGCCGGCGCCGGTGGCGTCGACCGCAGCCACCGTCGGGGCGGCCACGGTCAGCACCTCGCGGCCGGCGCTGACCAGGGCGCCGTCCGCACCCCGGGTGACCACCACCGCACCGGCGCCGAGATCGTGCAGCAGCGCGGCGGCGGTCACCGGGTCGGCGCCGTCGTAGAGCGCCTCGGCGTCGGCGGCGCTGAGCTTGACCAGGTCGGCGGTTGCCGCGAAGCCGGCGACGACCTGCCGGTACGCGGCCAGCGAAGCGGCGTCGGGCAGCAGCCGGGGCCGGACGTTGGGGTCGAAGACCCGCAGCCCGCCGGTGTCCGCCCAGGCCTGCCGGGCAGCGGTCAGGGTCGGCTCGCACAGCAGCGCGATGGAGCCGCAGTAAAGCACAGCGGCGCCGCCGACGAGTTTCCCGTCGAGGCTGGCCGGTTCGAGCAGTCCGTACGAGGGCGGGTCGCCGTAGAAGCGGAAGTCCGGCTCGGCGCCGGTGAAGGTGGCCACCGCCAGGGTGGTGGGCGCGGGCACGGTGACCAAGGCCCGGTCGCCGACCCCGGCGGTACGCAGGAAGTCGCGGATCCGGTCGGCGAGCGGATCATCGCCGAGGGTCCCGGCGAACTCGACCGCGCCGCCGAGCCGGGCGACGCCGACCGCGACGTTCAGCGGCGCCCCGCCGATCACCTGGCGGTAGACCGGTTGGCCGGCGCATTCGCCGTCGAGCAGGTCGATCAGTGCCTCGCCGAGCACCACCGCGTACCGCATGGATCTCCTCCCACCTGCAGTTTTGCCGCTGCGAAGTCTGCCAGGTCGGCGCCCGAGCACCGGTCGCCACCCCGCACCTCGCGCCGCACATCGAGCAGCGACTATTGCACTTCCGATCGATGTATGGTGGGATATCGATTACCAGGACAGCGTGGGGGCAACTCGCTGTCTTTCGGACTCGCCGGGAGCTGCGCGAGCGCGCTAGACGTCCATCGGACGGCACGTCGGTCAACCGCGTCCGCGGCACGGCCGGCCCTCGCCGTTCCTCCTCATGTTTCCTGACGTTCCGTTATGTCGGAACCCATCGCCCTGTCCGCCGGCCCGGGTCCGTCCCGCGCCGTGGACTGGTTCACGAAGGAGTCTCGGTGAAAGCTCTACGCAGAGTGGCGGTAGTCGCCGCCGCTTCCGCGCTCACCGCCGGCCTGCTCACGGTGGTGACCCCCAACGCGGCTTCCGCGCACGGTGCCGCCATGGCGCCGGGCAGCCGCACCTACCTCTGCTGGGTCGACGGTCTGACGCAGACCGGCCAGATCATCCCGCAGAACCCGGCCTGCTCGGCCGCCGTCGCCCAGAGCGGCGCCAACTCGCTGTACAACTGGTTCAGCGTGCTGCGCTCCGACGCGGGTGGCCGCACCACCGGCTTCATCCCCGACGGACAGCTGTGCAGCGGTGGCAACTCCGGCTTCTCCGGCTACAACCTGGCCCGCAACGACTGGCCGCTGACCCACCTGACCGCCGGTGCCCGGATGGAGTTCAAGTACAGCAACTGGGCCCACCACCCTGGCACGTTCTACTTCTACGTGACCAAGGACAGCTGGAGCCCGAACCGCGCGCTGGCCTGGAGCGACCTGGAGGCGACGCCGTTCCTGACGGTGACCAACCCGCCGCAGCGCGGCGCGGTCGGCACCAACGACGGCCACTACTACTTCAGCGGCAACCTGCCCAGCAACAAGAGCGGCCGGCACATCATCTACTCGCGGTGGGTCCGCTCGGACAGCCAGGAGAACTTCTTCGGCTGCTCGGACGTGACGTTCGACGGTGGCAACGGTGAGGTCACCGGGATCGGCGGAGACAACCCGCCCCCGCCGCCGACCACCGCTCCGCCGCCGCCCACCACGGCTCCCCCGCCCACCACGGCCCCGCCGACCACCGCGCCGCCGACCAGCAACCCGCCGACCGGCGGCTGCTCGGCGGCCTACCGGACCACCAGCTCCTGGTCCGGTGGATTCCAGGGTGAGGTGACGGTCACCAACAACAGTTCCGCGAGCATCGGCGGATGGACCACGACCCTGAACTTCGGCAGCGGGGTCACCATCAACAGCCTGTGGAGCGGCACCCACACGGTGAGCGGATCGAGTGTCACCGTCCGCAACGCGGCCTGGAACGGGTCACTGTCGCCGAGCGGGTCGACCACGTTCGGCTTCGTCGCCAACGGCAGCCCCGGCACACCGTCGACGGCCTGCTCCGCGAGCTGATCCACCGCCGCACACGGCAGATTCCCACCTGACCGGGCCCGGCAGCGCGAAACGCTGCCGGGCCCGTTCGGTGCGTGACTCGGTAGTCCCGGCGATGCGTGACCGCGATGGGTCAGGCGACCATCGACCCGACCACCGGCTTGGTGAGTAGCGCCGACTGGTTGCGCCGGATACCGGGGTCGAGCGAACGCTCCACGAAGATCGCGTGCCAGATGCAGAACACCAGCACCGTCCACACCTTGCGGGAGTGGTCGGCCTCCTCACGCTTGTGCTCGTCGAGCAGCCGCATCGCGTACGACAGGTCGAGCAGGTCACCGGCGCCCGAGGTGGCGAAGATGTGCCGGGCCCACTCGTACATCTCGCCGCGCAGCCACACCCGGGTCGGGGTCGGGAAGCCCAGCTTGCGACGGTTCACGATGGCCGGCGGCACCACGCCCTGCAAGGCCTGGCGCATCGCGTACTTGGTGGCGTCGGAACGCGGCGGCAGCCGTAGCTCCACCGGGATCTTCGCGGCGACGTCGAAGACCTCCTTGTCCAGGAACGGCACCCGTACCTCCAGCGAGTGCGCCATCGAGATCCGGTCCGCCTTGACCAGGATGTCGCCGCGCAGCCAGGTGTACAGGTCGACGTACTGCATCTTGGTGACGTCGTCGAGCTCGGCGCACTCGGCGTAGATCGGCGCGGTCACGTCGGTGTAGCGCACCGACGGGTCGTAGCGACGCAGCAGGTGCCGCTTCTCCTCCTCGGTGAACATCCGCGCGTTGCCGTAGTAGCGCTCCTCGATCGGGGTGGTGCCCCGCTCCAGGAAACTCTTGCCCTTGACCCCCTGTGGGATCACCTTCGAGACGGCTCGCAGCCCTTTCTGCATCGGATCCGGCAGTCCGTGCACCGCGCCCAGCGACAGCGGCTCGCGGTAGATGGTGTAGCCGCCGAAGAACTCGTCCGCGCCTTCGCCGGAGAGCACCACCGTCACGTGTTCGGCGGCCTTCTGCGCCACGAAGTACAGCGGCACCAGCGCCGGGTCGGCCACCGGGTCGTCCAGGTGCCAGACGATGCGCGGCAACGCCTCCATCATGTCCTGCGGCCCGATCTTCGTCGGGATGGTGGTCACGTTCAGGTGTCGGGCCGAGTCCTGGGCGACCTCGATCTCCGAGTAGCCCGACACGTCGTACCCGACGGTGAAGGTCAGGATGTTCGGGTTGAACTCGCGGGCCAGCGCCACCACCGCGGTCGAGTCGATGCCGCTGGACAGGAACGCTCCGACCGGCACGTCGGCCCGCATGTGCATGCGTACGCTCTCCCGCAGCGTCTCGCGGATCTCGTCGTAGAGCCGCTGCGGGTCCGGCGTCGGCGTCGGCCGGAAGATCGGCTGGTACCAGCGGCGGACCTGCACCCCGCCGGCCGGGTCCGGTGCCGGACCGCCGGTCGTCGGGTCCAGCGCCGGGGGCGACCAGGTCAGGCACTCCCCGGAGCCGATCCGGCTGATCCCGGAGTGCAGGGTGCGCGGCTCCGGCACGTACTGCAGCGTCAGATAGTGCGACAGGTTCGCGGTGTCCACCCCGGCGTCCCCGGCACCCGCGGCGGCGGAGAACGGCAGCAGCGCCTTCTTCTCCGAGGCCAGGTAGATGCCGTCCGGGGTCTGCAGGTAGTGCAGCGGCTTGATGCCGAAGTAGTCCCGGGCGCCGAACGCGCGACGCCGCTGCCGGTCCCAGATCACGAAGGCGAACATGCCGCGCAGCTTGTGCAGCACCTTCTCGCCCCAGTAGTGGTACCCGGCGACGATCACCTCACCGTCGCCGGCGGTGGCGAACTGCGCGCCGAACTCCCGGACCAGCTGGTCCCGCAGCTCGATGTAGTTGTAGATCTCGCCGTTGAAGGTGAGCAGGTAGCGGCCGCCGTCGTAGGCGAGCGGCTCCTGGCTGGACGCCACGTCGATGATGGCCAGCCGCTTGTGCGCGAACACCGCGTCCGCCCACCGGCCGGTCGGGTCGCCGATCACCTCCACGCCGGTCTCGTCCGGGCCACGGTGGTGCAGGCATTCCAACGCGTGGGCGATCGCGTCGCGGTGTGCGCCGGCGTCGCCGCGGGCGCTGAAAAAGGCCAGGAGTCCGCACATGGCAGACATCTTTTCACGTGCCGGTCACGCGGTACCGTCGAGTACGCCCAACCGTGGGGAGGACGCAAATGACACAAGATCAGACCGAGGGCACGGCACCGGACCGGGCCGGAGCCACCGGCACCGAGATGACCGCCGAAGGCACCGAGACGACCGCCGAGGTCGTCGCCGAGCAGCCGCGCACCGAGTCGCACGACCCGGACTTCCCGGAGAAGCTCCTGGAGTTCATGCGCACCGGCTGGCGCGACGACACGTTGCCGCTCGCCCCGCGCGCCGAGGCGCCGAACCACGCCCGCCGTCGCGCCGCCCTCGCCGACGCCTTCCCCGGCGAGACCCTGGTGGTGCCCACCGGCACCGAGAAGACCCGGGCCAACGACACCGACTACCCGTTCCGGCCGGGCAGCGACTTCGTCTACCTGACCGGTGACCACGATCCGGACAGCGTGCTGGTGCTGCACCCGACCGGGGACGGACACGACGCGGTGCTCTACACCCGGCAGCGGTCGTCGCGGGACAACGACGAGTTCTTCCGCAGCCGCGACGGCGAGCTGTGGGTGGGCCGGCGGCGCACCCTGGCGGAGAAGTCGACCGAGCTGGGTCTGCGCACGGCACCGCTCAGTGAGCTGCCGGCGGCGCTGGCCGGGTGCGCGCCGGCCCGGACCCGGGTGCTGCGCGGCTTCGACCCGCGGGTGGACGCGGCGGTGCTGCCGTACGACAGCGGCGACGACGCCGGGACCCGCGACCGTGAGCTGGCCACGGCGATCGCCGAGGCGAAGCTGGTCAAGGACGAATGGGAGGTCGCCCAGCTGCAGGCGGCGATCGACGCGACGGTCCGCGGCTTCGAGGACGTGGCCCGGGTGCTGCCGGCCGACCGGCCGGTCGCCGAGCGGCTGCTGGAAGGGGTCTTCGCGCTGCGGGCCCGGCACGACGGCAACGACGTCGGTTACGGTTCGATCGTCGGCGCGGGCGCGCACGCGACGATCCTGCACTGGGTCCGCAACGACGGCGTCACCCGTCCGGGTGAACTGCTGCTGATGGACATGGGCGTGGAGGGGCACCATCTCTACACCGCGGACGTGACCCGGACCCTGCCGGTGTCCGGCCGGTTCACCGCCCTGCAGCGCCAGGTCTACGACATCGTGTACGCCGCGCAGCAGGCCGGCATGGACTACATCAAGCCGGGGGTGAAGTTCAGCGACGTGCACCAGACCTGCATGCGGGTGCTCGCCGAAGGCCTGGCCGAGCTGGGGGTGCTGCCGGTCAGCGTGGACGAGGCGATGGACAAGGAGTCGACCGTCTACCGCCGGTGGACGCTGCACGGCTTCGGCCACATGCTCGGCCTCGACGTGCACGACTGCTCGTACGCCCGTAAGGAACGCTACCGCGACGGCGAGCTCGGCGAGGGGTACGTGCTGACCGTCGAGCCCGGCCTGTACTTCCAGCCGGAGGACGAGCTGGTGCCCGAGGAGCTGCGCGGCGTCGGCATCCGGATCGAGGACGACGTGCTGGTCACCGCCGCCGGCGCGGTGAACCTGTCGGCCGGGCTGCCCCGGCAGGCCGACGAGGTCGAGGCCTGGCTGGCGGCGCAGCGCGACGCCGGCCCCCGGCTGCCCTGACTGCGCTCGACTGCGCTGACGCTCGGCTGCCCCGTCCGTCGTCGGCCTGATCCTGTGCCGATCCGGTGGGCCGTCAGGTCGGCTGGACGAAGACCGCCACGGTACGCGGCGGCACGGTGAACGTGCCGGTGGCGGTGTCGAAGCCGGCCTGCCGGCTCACCGGATCGGCCGAGTCGCGCAGCACCGGGTGCAGCTCGACGGTGGCCCGGCGCAGCTCGGGCAGCTGCTGCCGGGCGGTCTGCGGGGTCGCGTTGAAGATCACCGTCACCGACCGCCACCGCCGGTCCAGGCCGGCGGAGCGCAGCCGCATGGTGATCACGCCGGGGGTCTCGGCCGGCCCGGCCAGCGGGAAGCTGACCCGGCGCTGCACCTCGCGGGTGGTGGACAGGGCGAACACCGGTGACGAGGCACGGATCCGCAGCAGTTCGGCGTACCGGGCGGCGGTTGTCTCGATCGTCGCGCAGTCCGGGACCAGAGCCGGGTCGGCGAGCAGCGGGCCGGCGTACGGCCACTTGTCGGCGTTGTCGGCGGCCGGCGGCAGCCCGACGCCGAAGCCGTTGCCGGCTCCGCAGTCCCAACGGATCTGGTTAAACCAGTCCCCCGAGTTGTACGAGTTGCGGTCCAACGACTTGGACCGCAGCCGTTCACTGCCGGCGGTGACGAACCCGGTGCCCTGGGCGAAGATCACTGTCGACAGGGCAAGCAGCTGGGCCCGGGACCGGTCGGCGGTCGACGTGCCGGCCGGCAGCTTGTACGCCAGCGCGTCGTAGAGGATCTCGTTGTCGTGCGCGTCGACGTAGCTGACCGCCTCCCCGGGTGCGGCCGTGTAGCCGGCCGGTGAACCGTTGTAGTCGATGTCGGCGCCGGTCACCCGGTCGCCGCTGGCGGCGGTGAACGTGTAGCCGGCCAGGTTGCCGGTCAGCCCGACCTTGATCAGGTCCTGCTGGTGGCGCAGCCGGGTCTGCTGCTCGGCGCGGCTGCCGTTGACCGGGTCACCGTTCGGGTCGGTGAACAGGCCGGTGGCGAAGCCCTGCACCCGGGGGTTGGCGTCGAACGGGCCGCCGCCGCGCACCGCGTCGCGCAGCCGGTCGGTGAACGTGCCGACGCCGGTGCCGGCCATGTTGGCCTGGGTGGCCTGGACGAACCGGGCGTCGCCGGCGACCTCGCCGAAGTCCCAGCCCTCGCCGTAGAGCAGGATCGACCGGCCGTCCACCCCGTCCCGGGCCACGGTCAGCCGGTCCAGCGCCTGGCGTACCGCCAGGATGTTGGCCTTCGGGTGGTGGCCCATCAGGTCGAACCGGAAACCGTCCACCTTGTACGCCTTGGCCCAGGTGACCACCGAGTCGACGACCAGCCGGCCCATCATGGCGTGTTCCGGTGCGGTGTTGGCGCAGCAGGTGGAGGTGGCGACGGTGCCGTCGTCGAGCAGCCGGTGGTAGTAGCCGGGCACAATCTGGTCCAGCACCGAGTGCCGGTCCACGCCGGCCGCCGACGTGTGGTTGTAGACCACGTCGAGCACCACCCGCAGCCCGGCGGCGTTGAGCCCGGCGACCATCTGGCGGAACTCGCCGGTCCGGGCGGCACCGTCCGGGTCGGTGGCGTAGCCGCCCTCCGGCGCCGTGTAGTGCAGCGGGTCGTAGCCCCAGTTGTAGCCGTCACGGTCAGCCACGGCCGCGACGCACTCCTGCTGGCGGGGTGAGTCGGGCGGCAGCGCGGCCAGGTCGCAGTCCGGCTCGGCCTGCGCGGCGCGGCGTTCCGGGATGGTGGCGAAGTCGAAGGTCGGCAACAGGTGCAGGTGGGTGACGCCGGCGTCGGCCAGCGACCGCAGATGCCGCATCCCGGTGCTGTCCGGGTCGGTGAACGCCAGGTAGGTGCCGCGCCGGTCGGCGGGGACGCTGCGGTCCGCGATGGAGAAGTCGCGGACCGACACCTCCTGGATCTGGGTCCGACCGGCCGGCACCGCCGCCGGTTTGCGCAGCCGCGTCCAGCCGTCCGGGGCCAGCGCCGGGTCGTCGAGGTCGACGATCAGGCTGTGCGTGGAGTCGGCGGCCAGCGCCACCGCGTACGGGTCGGTGACCGAGGCGGTCACCATCCGCCCGGCGGCCGGCTGCCAGGCGTCGACCCGGTAGCGGTAGTAGCGGCCGGACCAGGACGGTTCACCGCGTACCGACCAGACGCCGGTGCGGTCGTCGCGGCGCATCGCCACGGTCTGCGGCTCGGCGGTCGGCGTGTCGAACAACTCCAGCGCCACGGTGCGGGCGGTCGGCGCCCAGACCGACAGGGTGGGCCGCCGGCCGGTGAAGGTGACCCCGAGCGGGGCTTTCGTCGCGGCGGCGTACAGGTCGTCGAGCACGCCGGGCAGCTGCACGCCGGTGACGGCCAGCAGGTTGCCCTCATGGTCGCGTTCGGTGACCGCGACCTGGCCGCGCAGCGCGGCGGCGACCGTCGCCCGGTCCCGGACGTCGACGGTGAACGCGTGGTGCGCCCACAGGTGCGGGAACGCGGCCCGCTGGTCCTCGGTGAGCCCGTTGCGCCGCGCGGTCAGCGGGATCGACCGGTGGTCGCCGACGAGGTCGTCGCCGTCGACCCGCAGCCCGCCGTCGGGCGCCCAGACCAGGTCGTAGCGTCTGCCGTCGGTCGGTCCGGTGGCCCAGGCCACGGTGGACCGGTCGATCCAGTGGGCCCGCCGCGCGGTCAGGTCGAGGTCGCGGCGGGCACCGCCGGGTGCCGGTGGCAGCAGCCGCTGCGGGTCACCGGCGAGCAGCCACACCTCGCGGCCGACGGCGTCGAAGTCGAGCCGCTGGTCGGTCGGCAGGTCCTTGTCGTCGCCCCGGTGGACGATGTAGCTCAGCCCGGTCGCGCCGTCGGCCAGCGGCACCCGGAAGGTGACGCCGTAGTCGTCGCGGTCGGCGGGCGGCAGCGGCTCGGCCCAGTCGGTGGGGGTGGCGGCACCGTCCCAGACGTGCAACCCCCAGCCGGTGTAGTCGCCGTCGGCGCGGCGGTAGTGCAGCACCGCGACGCCGTCGTCGACCGGCGGATCGTCCTCGCCGGTGGCGTCGCGGCGGGTCGGGTAGAGCGCCGGGTCGCCCTGCTTGACCCACACCTCGCCGGTGGCGCTCACGTCGACGGTCCGGTCGACGTCGATGTCCTTCGTGCCGTCGGCGTCGACGACGAGGAATCCCACCGACTTCGCGCCGGGGGCGAGCTTCACCCAGGCGAACCGGCCGTAGCTGTCCTCACCGGCGAACGGTTGGCCGGTCGGCCAGCTGGTCTGCCAGTTGGGGTCGATGTCGCCCCAGGTGTACAGGCCCCAGTCGGCGTAGTCGCCGTCGGGTCGCTGGTAGTGCACGACCAGCCAGTCGCGGGCGTCACCGGACGGCGGGGTGCCGACCACGGCGGTGGTCCTGGTGGTGGCGGTCCGGTGTCTGCTGTCGCGCACCACCGCCTTGTACTCGATCCGGGTGCCGCCGGCCAACCCGGCGAGGTCGTGGTGCACCTGGTACGGCGCGTGCCGGGCCCGGCCGAGCACGGTCCACCTGCCGTCGCCGACCCGGGCGGCGACGGTGACCTCGGCCAGCGGGTCACCGGTCACCTCGGCGGTGACGGCGGCCCGGGTGGCGACGGCGGCACCGTCGGCCGGGGCGGTGATCGAGATCGACGGTACGCCGGCCGGTGTCGGGATCGGGGTGCCGGCCCGGTGCACCAGCGAGGACAGCGCCGGCACGGTGACCGTGATCCGCCCGGCGGCGTCGGCGTGGACCGGCCGGTGCCCGCCGTACACGCCGGTGAACGTGGCACCGGGTGACCAGGTGTCGACGGTGACCTGCTGGGCGGTGGTGGCGTTGTTGACGGCGACGACGTACTCGACGCGCTCGGCCGGGTCGACGCGGGAGAAGGCGAACACCCCGGGGCCGTCGGCGGCGTACCGGGTGACCTGGATGCCGTCGCGCAACGCCGGGTGGGCGGCGCGCAGCGCGCCGAGCGCGGCGATGCCCCGGTAGAGCGGGTGGTCGCGGTCGAACTGGTCGTCGGCGTGGGTGCGGTCGGTGCCGAGCAGGTCGTCGTCGAGATAGTCGTCGACCCGGGAGGCGAACATCGTCTGCCGGGCGTCGGAGTCTCCGCCGGCGCCGGTGAAGCCCTGCTCGTCGCCGGAGTAGATCACCGGCTGGCCCCGGGTGAGGAACATCAGTTCGTGGGCGAGCAGGTCGCGGCGCAGGTGGCTGGCCGGGTCGGTGCCACCGTCGGCGACGAACGTGCCGATCCGGCCCATGTCGTGGTTGCCGAGGAAGGTGGGCAGCCGGCCGGCGTCGGTGTCCCGGGCGGTGTAGAGCGGATCGTCGGCGTACAACTCGGCCAGTGCGGCGGCGGGCCCGCCGTCGGCGACGTACGACCGGGCGGCCTCCTGGAAGCCGAAGTCGAGGGTGGCCGGTAGCCCGCCCCGGCGCACGTAGGTCGAGGTGACCTCGGGGTCGGCGGAGTAGACCTCGCCGAACATGAAGAAGTCGGGGCGCCCGGCGCGCCGGGCCGCGTCGTCGATGCCCCGGCTGAACTGCGGCCAGAAGTCGAGATTGACGTGCTTGACGGTGTCCAGCCGGTAGCCGTCCACGCCGGTGGCACGAATCCAGTCGGCGAAGATCTTCGTCATGCCGCGGACCACCTCCGGCCGTTCGGTCCACAGGTCGTCGAGGCCGAAGAAGTCACCGTACTCGCTGTTCTCGCCGACGAAGGTGCTGTCGCCCCGGTTGTGGTACATGGTCGGGTCGTTGAGCCAGGCCGGGACCTTGACCCGCGCGTCGGCGGGGTCGACGACCGGGGTGTACGGGAACGCGTCGGTGTCGACGTCGGGGAAGGCGCGGCTGCCGTCGGCGTGGTTGCGGTCCTCGAACGGGCGGCCGGCGGCGTCGCGGTACGGCTCGGTGGCCTTGTCGACGTAGCTGTAGGTGTCCTCGGCGTAGGAGATGACGTCGGCGGTGTGGTTGACGATGACGTCCAGATAGATCTTGATGCCGCGTCGGTGGGCGAGGTCAACGAGCCGTTTGAGGTCGGCGGTGCTGCCGAAGTGCGGGTCGACCTGGGTGAAGTCGGTGATCCAGTATCCGTGGTAGCCGGCCGACACGTCGTCGCCGCTGCCCTGCACCGGTCGGTTGACGAAGACCGGGGCGAGCCAGATGGCGGTGGTGCCCAGGCCCTGGATGTAGTCCAGGTTGTCGATCACACCCTGTAGGTCGCCGCCCTGGTAGAAGCCTTTGTCGGTGGGGTCGTGACCGGTGACGAGCCGGTCGCCGGTCAGCCCGCCCCGGTCGTTGCCCGGCTCGCCGTTGGCGAACCGGTCCGGCAGCAGGAAGTAGAACTGTTCGGCGCGGCTGACGGCCCCGGTGGGTACGGTCCCGGTGGGCGCGGCACCGGCCACCGGCGCCGGGACGCCGACCAAGGTGGCGGCGAGGACGGCGGCGAGAGCGTACGGCGCCAGGCGGGACGCACGGGTGCGGACGGGTGCGGCTTCCATCGACAGCCTTCCGTTGACGATGAGCGCACGCTAACCCTTGCTGCAAGATTCTGCAATATCTTGCAGGCGTGGTCAGTCCAGATCGCAGGGCGCGCCGTTGGCCAGGCAGCGCTGCGGGGTGGTGCCGCGACCGTGGCGCTCGAAGTGGAACCGCAACGGCACGGACGAATGGGCCCCGACCGGCACCGAACTGGTGAAGACATACTCCCGGCCGGACCGGCGCACAGTCGCCTGCGGCGCGCCTTCCACCCAGGCCGCGTACAGCCGGCCGACGTTGTCCGGGAACCGCACGGTGACGGTCCAGTCACGATCGCGCCGTGAGGTGTTCACCACCAGCACCTCGGCAATGAACCCGTCGCCGAACTGCTGGAGCACCCGGTAGCGGCCGACCACGTCGGGATCGGCCGGCGGCGCCGGGGTGCGGGGCGGGGCAGGCTTCGTGGCGCGCGGCGGCTCGACCGGCCGGTGGGTCGGACCGGCCGGCGACGGCGGCATGACAGCCGAAGTGGATGGTGCCGGCGAGGAGGGTGCGGGTCGCAGGACCGCCTCACCGGACGGCGGCGGGGCGGCGGCGACAAGCTGGCCGCCGGTGTTCACCGCCGGCGGGCTCGCGGCCACCCGCGGTTCAGGCTCAGGCTCGGACTCGGGGACCACGGTCGGCGGTGGCTCACCGATCGCCCGGGTCTGCATGGGTACGCAACCGGCAGCCACCAGAAAGATGACCACCATGACAGCGAGTCCACTCAGGACGACTACCCACGGTGCCAGGACGATCACGGTGGAGGGGGTCCAGGCGGTGCGCGCGGCGTGTCTGCCGTCCACGTTGGCCCCCTTTTTCGCACCGGCGTCCCGCGGAAGAGTAGCGATTCCGACCCGCAGTGCAAAAGGCCCAGTTACTGACTAGTTAGTCGAGTGGGGTAACAGTACAGATACGCACCGCGTCGCGACCAAGCCGCAACAGATAGTGGAATCGCTGACCGGGCACCGACCGCCCGTCGGCGTCGAGGTACTCCCACTCCACCTCGACCGCCACCAACGTCATGCTCACCTGCTGGACCTGGTGGAAGCGGGCGTGCGACGCGACGATCCGCCGTTGGGCGTAGTCGGGCGCGGCGCCGACGAAGGACAGCGCCACCGCCGCCGGCGAGGAGAACGCGAAGCTGTAGGCATCGGCGACGACCATCGCCGGCGACGCGAAGCAGTCCGCGATACCGGGCACATCGCCGGCAGTGATCGCCGCGCCGTACCGGTCGAAGAAGCCGGCGAGCGTGTCGAGGTCGGTCGAGGTGTCCACGAGACCGCAGTGCCCAGTGGGACCGGTCGGCAAACCCGTCCCGGAAGCCGGTACCCGGGTTGCAGCAATAGCAAGACGGACGTACGGTTTTGTTGCGAGCCGCGCTCCGGGTAAGTGTTACCTCACCCCGACGCCGCGGTAATCCGTACGAAAGACTGCCAGGACGACCAGGGACACAGCGGTAAGGAGTCCGACGTGGCGAGCCTCGACACCTTCGGTGCGAAGAGCCAGCTGCGCGTCGCCGACGCGAGCTACGAGATTTTCAAGATCAACACAGTGGCGGGTCACGAACACCTGCCGTACAGCCTGAAGATCCTGCTGGAGAACCTGCTCCGCACCGAGGACGGGGCCAACGTCACCGCCGAGCAGATCCGGGCACTCGGCTCCTGGGACCCGACCGCCGAGCCGAGCGTCGAGATCCAGTTCACCCCGGCCCGGGTCCTCATGCAGGACTTCACCGGCGTACCGTGCGTGGTCGACCTGGCCACCATGCGGGAGGCCGTCCGCGAGCTCGGCGGCGACCCGACCAAGGTCAACCCGCTCGCCCCGGCCGAACTGGTCATCGACCACTCGGTCATCGCCGACCTGTTCGGCCGCGAGGACGCCTTCGCCCGCAACGTTGAGCTGGAGTACGGCCGCAACAAGGAGCGCTACCAGTTCCTGCGCTGGGGGCAGACCGCGTTCAACGAGTTCAAGGTCGTCCCGCCCGGCACCGGCATCGTCCACCAGGTCAACATCGAGTATCTGGCCCGAACGATCATGGAACGCAACGGGCAGGCATACCCGGACACCGTCGTCGGCACCGACTCGCACACCACGATGGTCAACGGGCTGGGCGTCGTGGGCTGGGGCGTCGGCGGCATCGAGGCGGAAGCCGCCATGCTCGGCCAGCCGGTCAGCATGCTGATCCCCCGGGTCGTCGGGTTCAAGCTGTCCGGCGAGGCACCCGCCGGCACCACCGCCACCGACCTGGTGCTCACCATCACCGAGATGCTGCGCCAGCACGGCGTGGTCGGTAAGTTCGTCGAGTTCTACGGACCTGGCGTCAGCGCCGTACCGTTGGCCAACCGGGCCACCATCGGCAACATGTCGCCCGAGTACGGCTCCACCGTCGCGATCTTCCCGATCGACGCGGAGACCATCAACTACCTGCGGCTCACCGGTCGCGACGACGCCCAGGTCGCGCTGGTCGAGGCGTACGCCAAGGAACAGGGCCTGTGGCACGACCCGGCCGCCGAACCGCACTACTCGGAGCGGCTCGAACTCGACCTGTCGACCATCGAGCCGTCGCTGGCCGGGCCGAAGCGCCCGCAGGACCGGGTGCCGCTGGGCAGCGCCAAGACCATGTTCCGCTCGGCGCTGACCGACTACGTCGCCGACGACCACACCCCGTCCGTGGCCGGCCCGGCCGACGAGGCCAGCGTCGAGTCCTTCCCGGCCAGCGACCCGCCGGCCAGCGACGGCGCCGACGACCCGGCCGACAAGCCGCACGAGCTGATCAGCGCCTCGGTCGGTGCCGGCGGGCGGGCCAGCAAGCCGGTTCAGGTGACCGGCGCCGACGGCGCCCGGTTCGAACTGGACCACGGGGCCGTGGTGATCGCGGCGATCACCTCCTGCACCAATACCTCCAACCCGCAGGTGATGCTCGGTGCCGCGTTGCTGGCCCGCAACGCCGTCGACCGGGGGTTGACCCGCAAGCCGTGGGTGAAGACCACCCTGGCACCGGGTTCCAAGGTCGTCATGGACTACTACGAGCGGGCCGGCCTCACCCCGTACCTGGAGAAGCTCGGCTTCCACCTGGTCGGCTACGGCTGCACCACCTGCATCGGCAACTCCGGCCCGCTGCCCGAGGAGATCTCCGCCGCAGTCAACGAACACGACCTGACCGTGGTGTCGGTGCTGTCCGGCAACCGCAACTTCGAGGGCCGGATCAACCCGGACGTCAAGATGAACTACCTGGCCTCACCGCCGCTGGTGGTCGCGTACGCCCTCGCCGGCACGATGGACATCGACCTGGCCAACGAGCCGCTGGGCACCGGGTCCGACGGCCAGCCGGTGTTCCTGCGCGACATCTGGCCCAGCAACGCCGACATCGAACAGGTGCGGGCCAGTGCGATCGGTGCCGCCGGGTTCGGTGCGGCGTACGCCGACGTGTTCGCCGGCGACGACCGCTGGCAGTCGCTGCCCACCCCGACCGGCGACACGTTCACCTGGGCCGACGAGTCGACCTACGTGCGCAAGCCCCCGTACTTCGAGGGCATGGCGCCGACGCCGCAGCCGGTGACCGACATCGCCGGCGCCCGGGTGCTGGCCAAGCTCGGCGACTCGGTGACCACCGACCACATCTCGCCGGCCGGGGCGATCAAGCCGGACTCCCCCGCCGGGCGCTACCTCAGCGAGCACGGCGTCCCCCGGCACGAGTTCAACTCGTACGGATCGCGGCGCGGCAACCACGAGGTGATGATCCGTGGCACCTTCGCCAACATCCGGCTGCGCAACCAGCTGGTGCCGGGTGTCGAGGGCGGCTTCACGGTCAACCATCTGACCGGTGAGCAGACCAGCATCTACGACGCGTCGGTGGGGTACGCGCAGGCCGGCGTCCCGCTGGTGGTGCTGGCCGGCAAGGAGTACGGCTCCGGTTCGTCACGGGACTGGGCGGCCAAGGGCACCATGCTGCTCGGCGTACGGGCCGTCATCGCCGAATCGTACGAGCGGATCCACCGCTCCAACCTGATCGGCATGGGGGTGCTGCCGCTGCAGTACCCGGCCGGGCAGGACGCCGCCTCCCTCGGGCTCACCGGCACCGAGACGATCGACATCGTCGGGGTGACCGCGCTCAACGACGGCGCCACTCCGCGTACGGTGACCGTGCGCACCGACACCGGTGTCGAGTTCGAGGCCGTGGTCCGGATCGACACCCCGGGCGAGGCCGACTACTACCGGCACGGCGGCATCCTGCAGTTCGTGCTGCGCAAGATGCTGGCCATCTGACCCGGGTACGACGAACGGCGGCGGTGGGTGGTGACCGGTCCGGTCACCACCCACCGCCGTGTTGTGCCAAGCTCGGACCATGGACGACAGGACCTTGCTGGCCCGAATCCAGGAACTGGTCGACGAGGAGCACGAGCTGCGTGGCAGGTTCGCCGCCGGGCAGCTCTCCGCGGACGAGGAGCACGCCCGGCTGGGCGCGCTGGAAGAGGCGCTCGACCAGTGCTGGGACCTGCTGCGTCGCCGCCGGGCCGCCCGGAACGTCGGCGGCGACCCAGACGCCGTCCAGCCACGGCCCACCGGTGAGGTGGAGGGTTACCTGCAGTAGTACCCGAGGCCGCAGGCAGCCGCAGATCAGCCGGCCAGCACCGCAGCCACGGCCGGGATCACGCCGGACGCTTCCCGGGTCGGCGCGTACCGCTCGTCCAGCCAGTTGCGGCCCCGGTGCAGCCAGACGCTGGGCAGTCCGGTCGCGGCGGCCCCGCCGATGTCGGCCTCCGGGCTGTCACCCACCATCCAAGCGCCGCGTAGCCGCATCCGGACGCTCTGCGCGGCCAGTGCGAAGATCCTCGGGTTGGGTTTGCTGACCCCGGCAGCCTCCGAGATCACCCAGTCGGCCACGTACCGGTCCAGGCCGGTCCGGCGGATCTTCGCCTCCTGCTGGCGGGCCGTCCCGTTGGTGACTATCACCGGCACCCAGCCGGCGTCCCGGGCGATCGCCAACGAACAGGCGACCAGCGGATCCAGCCGGGTGTGCCGCACGACGCCGTCGTGCAGCTCCTCGACCAGGTCGACCGACGACGACCGGAGTCGATACCGCTCCCGGAGCGCGTCGGCCAGATCCCACCGGTCGGTCAGCCCGTCGGCATCGACGGAGACCAGCCAGTCGATGTCGTCCGGTGGGGCACCGACCGAGTCCAGGAATTCCTGACCCCACACACGGAACGCCCCGGCCCGGTCGAGCAGGGTGTTGTCCAGATCCAGGAGCAGGAGTGGCACGGGCGCACCTTACGCGACACCGTATGGCGGGGAACAGTCCCAGAATGTAAACGAGTGCCGGTAGCAAGCCGTACGTACGGCTTGCTACCGCTCTGCCCACCTGACACGATCACATCATGCCCCGGGTGAGCCAGATCCAGCTCGACGCACGCCGCCAGGAGATCCTCGCCGCCGCCCGGGTCTGCTTCGCCCGGCACGGGTACGAAGGTGCCACCGTCCGCCGGCTGGAGGAGGCCACCGGGCTGTCCCGAGGAGCGATTTTCCACCACTTCCGGGACAAGGACTCACTGTTCCTGGCGGTCGCCGAGGACGACGCGGCCGCGATGGTCGAGACGGTGGCCCGCAACGGCCTGGTCCAGGTGATGCGCGATCTGCTCACCCGGGCCGACTCCCCGGACACCGCCGGCTGGCTGGGCAGCCAGCTCGAAGTGTCCCGGCGGCTACGTACCGACCCGGACTTCGCCAGGCGCTGGGCCGCCCGGTCGGCGGCGATCGCCGAGGCGACCCGGGAACGGCTCGGCCGCCAACGCGACGCCGGCGTGCTGCGCGACGACGTACCGATCGACGTCCTGGCGCGGTTCCTGGAGCTGGCCTACGACGGGCTGGTGCTGCAGCTCGCGATGGGACGGCCGGGCAGCGACCTCGGCGCCGTGCTCGACATCGTCGAGGAGGCGGTACGACGCCCGACGCCGCGCTGACGGGTGGCACGCCCGTCCCACAATAGGGACCACCGTCAGCGCGGAAGCGTCGGCGACCCGACGCCCGCCCGGCAAACCAGGAGACCCCATGACGCCCGGTGAAACCTGGGGCATCCCCGGACCCACCTTCCTCGCCGTCTTCGGACTGACCGCACTGGTGCTCTTCCTCGCCAACCTCGGCTACCGGCGGATCGCGCTCGCCGGGCACGACGGCCGCACCGGATCGCTCGGCGGCACCGAGGTCGCGTACCTCAACGGCGGGGGCCGGTTGGCTGTGTACGCCAGCCTGGCGGCGTTGCGCTCGGCGGGCAGCGTGGACGTCGGCACCCGCGGCGCGTTGCGGGCCGCCGGTCCGCTGCCGGCCGGGGCCGGGCAACTCGACCAGGCGGTGCACCACGCCGCGCAGCGTCAGGTGCGCGTCCGCGACCTGCAGACCGACCAGTGGGTCGCCGACGCGCTGCACCGGATGCGCGACGGCCTGGTCTCTGCCGGGCTGGCCATCGGCGACGGCCAACGCCGTACCGCCCGGCTGCTCGCCGGCACGGTCGGGATCCTCGCCGCCGTCGGTGTGCTGCGGGTGTTCGCCGGCGCCGCGAACAACCGGCCGGTCGGCTACCTGGTGCTGATGCTCGCGGTCACCGTGCCGGTGGCGCTGGTGCTGTTCTTCTCGGTGCCGCACCGCACCCGGGCCGCGAAACGCCTCCTCACCAAACTGCGCAGCCAGTACCGTCACCTCTCGCCGACCCTGCGGCCGGCCCCCGCGACGTACGGTGTCGCCGGCGCGGCGATGGGGGTCGGCGTCTTCGGAGCGGCGTCGTTGTGGGCCATGGACCCGGCGTTTGCGGGGACCGCGGAGATCCAGCGGGTGAGCGCCGGCACTGGGTCCTCCGGTTGGGGCGGTGACAGCGGCGGTGACGGAGGCGGCGGCTGCGGTGGTGGCGGCTGCGGCGGTGGCGGCTGCGGCGGATGAGCCCGATGTCCGCCACCGCCTGGCCGGTCAACCCCGACAGCGGGCTCGGGGTCGGCCTCGGCTGGCGGCCGGAGATCTCGGGATTCGTCGATGAATTGCCCGGATTGCGCTTTTGCGAGGTGATCGCCGAGTCCGTCGACCCCGGCCGGCCACTGGACGACGGGCTGCGCCGGCTACGTGAGCGGGGGGTGACCGTCGTGGCGCACGGCGTACGGCTGTCCCTCGGCGGCGCCGAGCCGGTCGAGCAGCACCGAGTCGACCGGCTCGCGGGCGTCGCCGAACTGCTCGGCGCGCCACTGGTCAGCGAACACATCGCCTTCGTCCGGGCCGGCGGGGTCGAGGCCGGGCATCTGCTGCCGCTGCCCCGCACCTGGGCGGCGGTCGACACGGTCGTCGGCAACGTCCGGCGGGTGGCCGCCGAGCTGCCGGTGCCGGTCGCGCTCGAACCGATCGCCGCGGTGTTCGACTGGCCCGACGACGAGCTCGACGAACCCGACTTCGTCAGTGAGATCATCGAACGCTCCGGTGCGCTGCTGCTGTTGGACGTCGCGAACGTCTATGCCAACGCCCGCAACCGGGGCGACGACCCGGTCGCCCTGCTCGACCGGCTGCCGCTGGAACGCATCGCGTACGTGCACGTCGCCGGCGGTGCCGCCGACCGGGACGGGATCTACCACGACACGCACACCGACCCGGTCCCGGCCGAGGTGCTGCAGCTGCTCGCCGAGCTGTGCGCCCGGCGGCGGCCACCAGCGGTGCTGCTGGAGCGGGACGGGCACTATCCGCCGGGCGAGGTGCTGCGCGCCGAGCTGGACGCGATCGCGGCGGCCGCCGGGCTGGGCCGGATCACGTGACCGACCGGGTGGCACCCGGCGACGGTTCCGACCCCCGTGCCGGACTCGCCGCTGCCCAGCGTGCGCTGATCGCATCCCTCGTCGACGGCACCGATCCGCCGCCCGGCTTCGACCCGCACCGGTTGTCGGTCGCCCGTGCCGCGTTGGCCCGTAAGCGGGCCGGCGAGGTGGCCCGGCACTGGCCGGTACTGGCCGCCTCACTCGGTGCTGCCTGGCCGGCCGCGTTCGTCCGCTGGGCAACCGGCCGACGGCCGGCGGGTGGGCTGCGCGACGGCTGGGACTTCGCCCGTGCGCTGGCCGCCGATGACCGTCTGCCGGATCTGGCCGTGGCGGAGCTGGCCGGCTGGGAGGTCGGCTGGTGCTACGACGGGTTGTCGGTTCCCCGCCGCCGCCGTCTTCCGGCGGTACGACGGCTGCCCGGCGGGTGGACGGTCCAGATCGCCGGTCGGGTACGGACGTACGGCGGCGTCGCGGCATGCGGCAGGATCGGGCCATGGATCTAGGCCTCGAAAACCGGGTGTACGTGCTCACCGGCGCGTCCCGTGGACTCGGCTACGCCACCGCCGCCTGTCTGGTCGCCGACGGGGCGCGGGTGGTACTCGCCGCCCGGGACACCGCCAGAGTGACGGCGGCGGCGCAACGTCTCGGCGGCCCGCAGCACGCGATCGCGGTCAGCGCCGACCTGGGCGAGCCGGACTGCGCGGCACGCCTGGTCGCGACGGCCCAGGAGCACTTCGGCCGGCTCGACGGGGCGTTGATCTCGGTCGGCGGGCCGAAACCCGGTCCCAGCCACGCGGTCAGCGACGAACAGTGGCGGGCGGCGTTCGACACCGTCTTCGTCGGCACGGTACGGGCGGTGCGGACCGTCGCCGACGCGCTACCCGCCGGCGGGGCGGTCGCCGTGGTGCTGTCGACGTCGGCCCGGATGCCGCTGCCCGGACTGGGCATCTCCAACGGCCTGCGGCCCGGGCTCGCGGCGGTCGCCAAGGAGCTCGCCGACGGCTACGCCGGCCGGGGCGTGCGAGTGGTCAGTCTGCTGCCCGGCCGGATCATGACCGACCGCAACGTGGAACTATTCGCCGCGACCGACGATCCGCAGCAGGCCCGGGCCGAGGCCGAGGCCGACATCCCGCTCGGCCGGCTGGGCGAGCCGGCGGAGTTCGGCCGAGTGGCGGCGTTCGTCCTGTCCCCGGCGGCGAGCTACCTGACCGGCATCACGCTGCCCGTCGACGGCGGCGCGCTGCCCTGCCCCTGAGCGGCTTCCCGGCGTGTCCACCGACCGGGTCACGAACGCGCAGCTCCTGGCCGGCGCTGTCGGCCGTACCCTGCCCGACATCGTCGGACCCGACCTCGACGTCTTGTTCTGTGGGATCAACCCGAGCCTGTACTCCGCCGCCGTCGGCCACCACTTCGCCCGCCCGGGCAACCGGTTCTGGCCGACACTGCACCGGTCCGGCTTCACGCCCCGACGGCTCGACCCAAGCGAGGACCATCTGCTGCCCGGGTTCGGGCTGGGCGTGACGAACCTGGTCGCCAGGGCGACGGCGCGGGCCGACGAACTCTCGCCGCCGGAGCTGGTCGCCGGAGGCGCCCGGCTCGTCCGGTTGGCCGCCGCGTGCCGACCCCGGTGGATCGCCGTGGTCGGGGTGACCGCGTACCGGCTGGCGTTCGACCAGCGACGGGCACTCGTCGGACCCCGACCCGAGGACCTCGGCGGCGCGAGGCTCTGGGTGCTGCCCAACCCGAGCGGGCTCAATGCCCACTACCAGCTCGACCGGCTCGTCGCCGAGTTCGACCGGCTGCGGCAGGCGGTGGCGGCCGAACCGCCACGGTAGGCGACTACTGGTGGCGGGCCATCCGCTCGCGGATCAGCTGACCGAACAGGCCAGCCGCTCAGCGAACTCGCGCAGTGCCGCCGCGACCTCAGCCTCCAACTCCACCGGCCCAGCCTAGTCCACGGCGGGCCGCTATCCGGCGGCACCGCCGGACGGCGGGGGCAGGTCCTGTTCGGTCGGGAAGGCGCGACCCGACCCGGCCGTCACTGGATCCAGCCCGGTGTCGTCGAGGTACGGGGTCGGCGAGTCGGCCACTGCGAACTGGGTGCGGTACAGCTCGGCGTACAGCCCGCCGGCGGCGATCAGCTCGGCGTGTCGGCCGCGCTCGACGATCCGGCCCTCGTCGAGGACGAGGATCTGGTCCGCGTCGCGCACCGTCGACAGCCGGTGCGCGATGACCAGTGCGGTACGGCCGGTCAGCGCGACCGACAGAGCACGCTGCACCGCCGCCTCGGACTCCGAGTCGAGGTGGGCGGTGGCCTCGTCGAGGATGACGATCGACGGCGCCTTGAGCAGCAGCCGGGCGATTGCGATCCGCTGTTTCTCGCCGCCGGAGAAGCGGTAGCCGCGCTCCCCGACCACTGTGTCCAGCCCGTCCGGCAGGGCCCGGACCAGCTCCTCGACCTGCGCGCCGCGCAGCGCCGCCCACAGCTCGTCGTCGGTGGCGTCCGGCCGGGCGTACCGCAGGTTCTCCGCGATGGTCTCGTGGAACAGGTGGGAGTCCTGGGTGACCACCCCGATGGTGTCGCGCAGCGAGTCGAATGTCGCGTCGCGCACGTCCACCCCGCCAACCCGGATCTCGCCGTCGGTCACGTCGTACACCCGGGAGACCAGCATCGCGGTGGTGCTCTTGCCCGCGCCGGACGGGCCGACCAGGGCGACCAACTGCCCCGGCTCCACGGCGAACGACACCCCGCGCAGCACCGGCTCGGAGACGGCGCGGTCGAGCGTCGCGACGTCCTCCAGCGAGGCCAGGGAGATCTCGGCGGCGCTGGGGTACCGGAACCGGACGTCGCGGAACTCCAGCCGGCTCGAGCCCGGCGGCACGACAACGGCGTCCGGGCGCTCGGCGATCGACGGGGCGAGATCGAGCACCTCGAACACCCGGTCGAAGGAGACCAACGCGCTCATCACGTCGACCCGCACGTTGCTCAACGCGGTCAGCGGCCCGTAGAGGCGGGTCAGCAGCAGGGCCAGGGTCACCACGGTGCCGGCGCTGACCGCGCCGGTGACCGCCAGCCAGCCGCCGAGTCCGTAGGTGAGCGCCTGGGCGAGCGAGGCGACGAGCAGCATCGCCACGAAGAAGGTGCGCGAGTACATCGCCGACTGGATGCCGATCTCCCGGACCCGGTCGGCCCGCTCGGCGAACCGGCGTGCCTCGACCTCGGGCTGGCCGAAGAGCTTGACCAGTAGCGCGCCGGCTACCCCGAACCGCTCGGTCATCGTGGCGTTCATCTTGGCGTCGAGGTCGTACGACTCCCGGGTGATCTCCGCGAGCCGCTTGCCGACCCGGCGGGCCGGCACGATGAAGATCGGCAGCAGCACCAGGGACAGTGCGGTGATCTGCCAGGACAAGGTGAACATCACCGCGGCGGTGAGCACCAGCTGGATGACGTTGCTGACCACACCGGACAACGTCGAGGTGAAGGCACGCTGGGCACCGATCACGTCGTTGTTGAGCCGGCTGACCAGCGCGCCGGTCTGGGTCCGGGTGAAGAACTGCAACGGCATCCGTTGCACATGGTCGAAGACCCGGGTCCGCAGGTCCAGGATGATGCCCTCACCGATCCGGGCGGCGTACCAGCGTTGGGCCAGGGAGAGCAGCGCGTCCACCACGGCGAGCGCGGCGATCAGCAGGGCCAGCCGGACCACGATCGCGCCGGCGTCGGCGCGACCGGCGGTGATCGCGTTCACCACGTCGCCGGCGAGGACCGGGGTGGCGACACCGATACCGGCCGCCAGTACGACGGTGATCAGGAAGACGGTGATGTCCCGCCGGTACGGGCGGGCGAAGGCGACGATCCGCCGGGTGGTTCCCCGGCTGACCCGGTGGGAACGCAGCTGGTCGCCGTCGCGCATCGAGCGCAGCATGCCCCAGCCTGCCCCCATGCCACCCATCCCACCGGATCCAGCCATCGGCACCCGCCACCTTCGTCTCGCCACCGTCGCGGGTACCAGTGTCCCGGACACCTACGACAACGATTCGGGTAACTGGCGTCTTCCCGTTGAGGCCTTACCGCCCGACCTGGCGACTACTCGCCGGCTCCGGTCAGGTCCCGGATCCGTCGGGTCTGCGCCTCCCGCTCGGCGCGCAGCTGGGCGGCGGGGGTGCGGTCGGTGGCTCCGGTGAGCAGGGCCTTGATCTCGACGACCGCGTCGCGGGGCCCGGCCAGCACGGCCGCGACCAGGTCGGCGACGGCCGGGGCCAGCTCCGTCGCGGGCACCACCAGGTTGGCCAGCCCGAGCCGATCGGCCTCGGCCGCGTCGAGCCAGCGACCGGTGACACAGATCTCCAGGGCCCTGGCGTAGCCGACCAGGTCGACGAGTCGCCGGGTGCCACCGAGGTCCGGCACCAGGCCGAGGGTCACCTCGGCCATCCGCAGCCGGGCATCGTCGGCCAGGACGCGCAGGTCGCAGCCGAGGGCAAGCTGGAATCCGGCGCCGACGGCCGGGCCGTGCACGGCGGCGACGCTGATCACGTCGGGGCGGGCCAGCCAGGTGAAGGCCTCCTGGTACTCGGCGATCCGGGCGGCGCACTCGTCCGGCGACAGGGCGGCCAACGGCGGCGGGGTCGGATCGTCACCAGGCGGACCGTCACCAGGCGAGTCGGCTCGCGGATGGTCGGCCGCGGCGAGATCCGCGTCGGTGCCACCCGCAGCGCTGGGATCGAGCAGTGCCTGGATCGCGCCCCGGTCGAGGCCGGCGGAGAAGGCCCGACCGGCGCCGCGGACCACCACGACGCGAACGTCGCCGCGCAACTCCCGGCCGATGCCGCGCAGCGCCCGCCACATCTGCGGGGTTTGAGCGTTGAGCACGTCGGGCCGGTCCAACGTCACCGTCGCGACCGGCCCGTCGTAGTCGAGTCGTACGCCACCGGACACGGTCAACGAGGGCCCTGACCGTGGCAGCGGGGTACGGGGCGCGACCGGATGGTCACCCCTTCTTGCGACGCCGAGCGCCGCCACGCTGGCGTAGTTGCACGCCGGACTCGGTGAGCACCCGGTGGACGAACCCGTACGAGCGGCCGGTGGAGGCCGCAAGGGCGCGGATGCTCTCGCCGGATGTGTACCGCTTGACCAGGTCCTTGGCCAGGGTCTGACGCTCGGCTCCGACGATCCGGCGACCCTTCTCGGTGGTGGCGGCTGTGCCGGTGGCTGCCATGTTGATTCCTCACGTCCCAGACTGTGCGGTTCGATGCGGTCCCACCTATTAGACCGCCTCCAACGATCATGCGCCAGATATCAACTGTTCGCCAACCGACACGCACAGCCCTGTCAGTTACCCGATACGGCGCCGCCGAGGAATCCCAGCGGCATGCCGGCAGCCCTTCGTCGACCTCAACCCGGTACCCCTTGTTCATACAATTCACGCTATCCGATAATGACGTTCACCGATGCGGCATCGACCCGGGCTGGCATGTCGAGCGGGCCACGTCCTCATGCAAGTTCCACGAGTTCGAGCAGGTCGTCGCTCCACGCATCCTCGTCTCCGTCGGGCAGGAGAATCGCCCGGTCCGGTTTGAGAGCCAGCACCGCACCCGGATCATGGGTCACCAGGACGATGGCTCCGGGATACCGGGCGATGGCATCGAGAACCTGTTCACGGCTGACCGGATCCAGGTTGTTGGTCGGCTCGTCGAGCAGCAATACGTTCGCCCCCGAACAGACCAGCGTGGCCAACGCGAGCCGGGTCTTCTCCCCGCCCGAGAGCACCCCGGCCGGCTTGTTCACGTCCTCACCGCTGAACAGGAACGCACCGAGAATTTTTCGCAGGTCGGTGTCCGCCTGGTCGATCGCCGCACTGCGCATGTGGTCGAGCACCGAACGCTCCACGTCCAGGGTCTCGTGCTCCTGCGCGTAGTAGCCGATCCGCAGCCCGTGCCCGGGCCGCACCGCCCCGGAATCCGGCTCGACCAGGCCACCGAGAATCCGCAGCAACGTCGTCTTACCGGCACCGTTCAGCCCGAGGATCGCCACCCGGGAGCCACGGTCGACCGCCACGTCGACCCCGGAGAAGATCTCCAACGATCCGTACGACTTCGACAGCCCCGCCGCCGTCAACGGCGTCTTGCCGCACGGGGCCGGGCTGGGGAACCGGACCTTGGCCACCTTGTCGGCGACCCGCTCGTCCTCCAGACCGGCGAGCAGTTTCTCCGCCCGCCGGGCCATGTTCTGCGCGGCCACCGTCTTGGTGGCCTTGGCCCGCATCTTGTCGGCCTGGGCGAGCAGCGCCCCGGCCTTCTTCTCCGCGTTCGCCCGTTCCCGGCGGCGGCGCCGCTCGTCGGTCTCCCGCTGCTGCTGGTACGCCGCCCAGCCGACGTTGTAGACGTCCACCACCGAGCGGGTGGCGTCGAGGAACCAAACCTTGTTGACCACCGCGTCCAGCAGATCCACGTCGTGGCTGATCACCACCAGCCCGCCCTTGTGCCCGGCGAGGAAGCCACGCAGCCAGGTGATCGAGTCGGCGTCCAGGTGGTTGGTCGGCTCGTCGAGCAGCAGGATGCCGCCGCCGTTCTCGGCCGCGTCCCGGAACAGGATCCTGGCCAGCTCGATACGGCGGCGCTGACCGCCGGAGAGCGTGCCGATCGGCTGACCCAGCACCCGGTCCGGCAGACCCAGGTTGGCGCAGATCCGGGCTGCCTCCGCCTCCGCGGCGTACCCGCCGAGGGAGGCGAACTGGTCCTCCAGCGTGCCGTAGCGGCGGACCAGTCGCTCGTCGGTGCCGCCCTGCGCCAACTGCTGCTCGAGTTCGTTCATCTGGGACATCAGCCGGTCCAGGCCGCGGGCCGACAGCACCCGGTCGCGGGCGGTCACGTTCAAATCGCCGGTACGCGGATCCTGCGGAAGATAACCGACCGCGCTGCGCCGGTCGATCTGTCCGGTGTACGGCAGGCCCTCGCCGGCCAGCACCTTCAGGGTGGTGGTCTTGCCGGCACCGTTGCGGCCGACCAGGCCGATCCGGTCGCCGGGCTGCACCCGCAGGGTGGTGTCGGACAGCAGGATCCGCGAGCCCGCACGCAGTTCCAGGCCGGTAGCGGTGATCATTGGTAGCTCACTCCTGAGATCGGAAGCTGACTCGCGGACACGACAAAACGCCGACCGGACGTCCTGTCCGTCGGCGTGGGGCGGTTCAGCCTTCGCAGAGCAGCACGGACCCATACTACCGGCGGCCGGCACCGGCACCCAGCCGGTTACCGGGGCCAAGATCATCGACGGTGATGGGTGGATCCGACGGCATCCGGTGGTCCATCCCCGACGGTGTCGCGGGACGCCGGCTGACCAAGCGGTACGCGGCGCACCGCCGGCCCGGTGGACCGGCCTGACCGAATCGGGGAACTTGTCCGCCGACGGGGTGATGCAACGCGCCGACCAGGGATGTTAGGCACATCAGGCGCGCGTAACGATCACTTGACTCCCTGGAGACGACACTCATGCTGCCCGGTGGGATGATGCCCATAACCCAGCTGATCGCGATGGTCCGCAGCACTCCGCCGCGACAGGCTGTCGGGCTGCTGGCAGCCATGCCGGCCGACCGTATCCCGGTGGCAGTCGCCGAGCTGACGACCTCCGACCTGGTCCGGCTGCTCCCGGCCGCCGGCGACGATCTGCGCTCCCGGTTGATGGGTCTGCTCAGCACCGATCAGCTGGCCGACCTGGCCCGAGCCATGCCGACCGCCGAGGCGGTGGCCATGCTCAATCGGCTTCCGGCCGAGCAGGTGCACGCGGTGGCCGACCGGCTGCCGCAACCCACCGTCGCTGCCCTGCTCACCGCGATGCCTGCGGACCGGCAGGCCGACCTGCTGTCGGTGATGCGTCCGCAACAGGCGCAGGCGGCCTGGGCCGGTACCTACCAACGGGAGGTGGCCGAGGCGCTCGCCCGGGCCAATGCCGAGGTGAGCATCCCGGCGAACGCCCCGCCCGGAATCGTGCTGGTCCAGATCTTCGGCTGGCAGATCACCGTGGCCGCCCGCCGCGACGACGACGGGCGGGTGGCGGTACGCGACGCCGAGGACGCGGCGTACCGGATGCGCGCCAACGCGGCGCTCGCGGTGACCGACTACCAGCCGGCCACCGACGTGCTGGACTACTGCGACGAGGCCCGCCGGCAGGGGCGCCCGATCAGTGCGGTCAGCTGGGTCGACGACCGGCACGACGGCTTCCTCAAACGGGCCCTGGTCAGCCTGGTGCACTGACCCGCCGCGCGCCGCCGGCCGGACTGGACGGTCGGCGGCGCGCGGCGCGGGTGCCGTCAGACGTTGAAGCCGAGCGCCCGCAACTGGTCCCGGCCCTCGTCAGTGATCTTGTCGGGCCCCCACGGCGGCATCCACACCCAGTTGATCCGGATGTCGGACACCAGTCCGCCACCGGGTCCAGTGGTCAACGCGGTACGGGCCTGCTCCTCGATCACGTCGGTCAGCGGGCAGGCCGCGCTGGTCAACGTCATGTCCAGGGTGGCGATGTTGTCATCGTCGACGTGTACGCCGTACACCAGGCCGAGATCGACCACGTTGATGCCCAGCTCCGGGTCGACGACGTCCTTCATCGCCTCCTCGATGTCGGCGATCGCCGGCTGGCCGACGGTCGCCGCCGCGGCCGTACCGCCGTCGGTGGGCTCGGTCGCCTGTGTCGCCCCGGTCATGGTCTCTTCGGCACTCACTGCTTCACCTCCGGGCTCGCACCCACACCGGCGCGCGCCGCGGCGTCCTTGAAGGCCATCCACGGCAGCAACGCACACTTCACCCGGGCCGGATAGCGCGCCACACCGGCGAACGCCACCCCGTCACCCAGCACATCCTCGTCCGGCTCGACCTCGCCGCGGCCGGACACCAGCGCGACGAAGGCGCCGTGCACCGCGAACGCCTCGTCCACCGGCCGACCGTCGACCAGCTCGTACAGCACACTCGCCGAGGCCTGGCTGATCGAACAGCCCTGGCCGTCGTGCGACAGCCCGAGCCGGGTGTCCGCACCCAGATTCACCCGTACGGTGATCTCGTCGCCGCAGGTCGGGTTGACGTGGTGCGCCTCCGCCGCGTACGGCTCGCGCAGACCACGCCCCTGCGGACGCTTGTAGTGGTCCAGGATGATCTCCTGGTACAGCTGGTCGAGCTCCATCAGCCGAAGACCTTCCGCGCCTTCTCCAGACCATGCACCAGCGCGTCGACCTCGCCGGTCGTGGTGTAGAGGTAGAACGAGGCCCGGGTGGTCGCCGGGACGCCGTAGCGCACGCAGACCGGCCGGGCGCAGTGGTGGCCGACCCGTACCTGCACCCCCTGGGCATCGAGGATCTGACCCACGTCGTGGGGGTGGATCCCGTCCACCGCGAACGAGACCGTGCCACCTCGCCCGTGTGGTCCGGGCGGGCCGACGATCCGCAGCCCCGGCACAGTGGCCAGCGCCTCCAGGGCGTACCCGGTGATCCGCTGCTCGTGCGCGGCGACCGCCGGCATGCCCAGCCCGGCGAGGTAGTCGACGGCGGCACCGAGGCCGACCGCCTGGGCGATCGGCGGGGTGCCGGCCTCGAACCGGGCCGGCGGGGCGGCGAACGTGGACCCGCTCATCGCCACCGTCTCGATCATCGAGCCGCCGCCGAGCACCGGTGGCATCGCGGCGAGCAGCGCGGCGCGGCCCCACAGCACCCCGATCCCGGTCGGTCCGCACATCTTGTGCCCGGTGAAGACGATGAAGTCGGCGTCCAGCGCGGCGACGTCGACCGGGCGGTGCGGCACCGACTGCGAGCAGTCCAGCAGCAGCAGCGCACCGACTTCGCGAACCCGCCGGGTGATCGCGGTGAGGTCGTTGACCGTGCCGAGGATGTTCGACATGTGCACCAGCGAGACCAGTTTGGTCCGCTCGGTGACCAGTTCGTCCAGCTGCGACTCGTCCAGCCGACCGTCCTCGGTCAGCCCGAACCAGCGCAGCGTGGCGCCGGTGCGTTCGCAAAGCAGCTGCCAGGGCACGATGTTCGAGTGGTGCTCCATCTCGGAGATCACCACCTCGTCGCCGGGGCCGAGCCGGAACCGGGGGTCGGCCCCGATCGCGGCGCCCGTCGAGGCGTTGGAGAACGCGTACGCGACCAGGTTGATCGCCTCGGTGGAGTTCTTGGTGAAGACCACCTCGTCCGGGCTGCCCGCGTTGACGAACGCGGCCAGCTTGGCCCGGGCGCCCTCGTACGCCTCGGTGGATTCGGTGCCGAGAGTGTGCACCGAGCGGGCGACGTTGGCATTGTGCGACTGGTAGTAGTCGGTCAGCGCGTCGAGCACCTGGCGCGGCTTGTGCGAGGTGTTGGCGCTGTCCAGGTAGACCAGCGGATGCCCGTTGACCTCCCGACCGAGGATCGGGAAGTCGGCCCGGACGGCGTCGACGTCCAGAGCGGACGGACCGCCCGGCGCCGGCGTGTCCCGGGGGATGGCTATGGTGCTCATCGGCTCGACGCCGCCCTTCTGCACACAGGGTGATAGTGAGTCTCAGGCCGAGGCCGCGCCGGCACCCGCGACGTACCGCTCGTAGCCTTCGGCTTCCAGCTTCTCCGCCAGCTCCGGGCCGCCCTCCTCGACGATGCGTCCGCCGACGAAGACATGCACGAAGTCGGGCTTGATGTAGCGCAGGATCCGGGTGTAGTGGGTGATCAGCAGCAGGCCGGTCTCCCCGGTGGAGCGGACCCGGTTGACCCCTTCGCTGACCACCCGCAGGGCGTCGATGTCGAGCCCGGAGTCGGTCTCGTCGAGGATGGCCATCTTCGGCTTGAGCAGCTCCAGCTGCACGATCTCGTGCCGCTTCTTCTCCCCACCGGAGAAGCCCTCGTTGACGTTGCGCTGCGCGAACGCCGGGTCCATCTGCAGCCGCTCCATGGCCCCGCGCAGCTCACCGGCCCAGGTGCGCAGCTTCGGCGCGGCGCCGTCGACAGCGGTCTTGGCAGTACGCAGGAAGTTCGCCACCGAGACGCCGGGCACCTCCACCGGGTACTGCATGGCGAGGAACAGCCCGGCGCGGGCCCGCTCGTCGACCGACATGGCCAGCACGTCCGCACCGTCGAGCAGCACCTCCCCGCCGGTGATCTCGTACTTGGGGTGCCCAGCGATCGAGTACGCCAGCGTCGACTTGCCGGAGCCGTTCGGGCCCATGATGGCGTGTGTCTCCCCCGACCGGATGGTCAGCGTCACCCCGGCCAGGATCGGCTTGAGCTCGCCTTCCGGCAGCTTGACCGAAACCTGCAGGTCACGGATATCCAGAACGCTCATGGTGCGGTCACTCCATTGCTCGGCGTCAGACTGACGTAGATGTCGCCGTCGCGGATCTCGACGGGGAAGACGGGTACGGGTTCGGTGGCGGGCAGCCCGGTCGGCTCACCGGTGCGCAGATCGAAGCGCGAACCGTGCAGCCAGCACTCCAACGTGCAGCCGTCCACCTCGCCTTCGGAGAGGGCGACCGCGGCGTGCGAGCACTCGTCGTACACCGCGTGGAAGGAGTCCTCGTCGGTGTGCACCAGGGCGATCTGCGTACCGTCGATGTCGGCGCTGACCGCCGTCCCCTTCGGGATCTCGGCGGTGGCGCAGACCCGGATCAGGTCGGACATGCTCAGCGGGTCCCCTCGGTGACCGCACCGGGCTGGCCGGGCACGGTCGGTGGTGCCGCCACGTCGGCGGTGCGCGGCGCGGCCGCGCCGGCCTCGACACGCCGCAGCCGCTGCTCGATCGCGTCGCCGAGCCGGTCGCGCAGCTCGGCCACCGGGATCTTGTCGACCAGCTCGGCGAAGAACCCGCGGACCACCAGCTTGCGCGCCTCGGCCTCCGGGATGCCCCGGGCCATCAGGTAGAACAGCTGCTCGTCGTCGAACCGGCCGGTGGCGCTGGCGTGCCCGGCCCCGGCCACCTCGCCGGTCTCGATCTCCAGGTTGGGCACCGAGTCGGCCCGGGCGCCGTCGGTCAGCACCAGGTTCCGGTTGATCTCGTACGTGTCGGTGCCGGTGGCCTCGGCGCGGATCAGTACGTCGCCGACCCAGACGGTGTGCGCGCCGTCGCCCTGCAGCGCCCCCCGGTAGCCGACGTTGCTGCGGCAGTCCGGCACGGTGTGGTCCACCAGTTGCCGGTGCTCCAGGTGCTGGTCGGCGTCGGCGAAGTAGAGCCCGAACAGCTCGGCGTCGCCGCCCCGGCCGGTGTACTCGACGCTGGTGAACTGGCGCACCAGGTCACCGCCGAGGGTGACCTGGATGTGCGTGACCCGGGCGTCGCGGCCGAGCCGTAGCTTCAGATGCTGCGCCTGCACCGCGTCGGATGCCCAGTCGGCGACGGTGACCAGGGTCAGCGTCGCGCCGTCGCCGACGAGCACCTCGACGTTGTCGGCCAGAGTGGTCGAACCGACCTGGTCGAACACCAGGGTCACCTCGGCGAACCGGCCGACGTCGACCAGGGTGTGCCCGTACGCGATCTGGTCCGCCCCGGTGCCGAGCACCCGGACCACCGCCGGCTCGGCCGGGATAGCCTCCGGTGCCACCTCCACCAGCAGGACCTCGGAGCACCCGGTGTAGGCCAGGGCACTGATCCGGTCGAACGGGGTCAGCACACCGCCCATCCGTCGGTCGGTGCGGTCGACCTGGCCCGCCGTCACTCCGGCTGGCAGGTCGGCGTACTCGTACCGGACCGAGCCGCTGGCCGCCGGAGTCCCGGTGGCCAGTCCCCGCATCCGCTTGAGCGGGGTGAAGCGCCACTCCTCCTCCAGGCCGGTCAGGGCCGGGAAGTCGGCGACATCGTACGAGCGCAACGCCTGCGACTTGGTCTTGGGCGGCGCGGAGGCCTGAATAGTCATCTCTTCCTGTTCTCGGCGGTGTCGGTGGGGCGGTGTCTCGGGCGGGTCAGCCGACCGCGCCCTCCATCTGCAGCTCGATCAGCCGGTTCAGCTCGAGGGCGTACTCCATCGGGAGTTCCTTGGCGATCGGCTCGATGAAGCCCCGGACGATCATGGCCATCGCCTCGTCCTCGCTCAGACCCCGGCTCATCAGGTAGAACAGCTGGTCGTCGCTGACCTTGGAGACGGTCGCCTCGTGCCCCATGGCGACGTCGTCCTCGCGGATGTCGACGTAGGGGTAGGTGTCCGACCGGGAGACCGCGTCGACCAGCAGCGCGTCGCACTTCACCGTCGACCGGCTGTGCTGCGAGCCCTCCAGCACCTGGACCAGCCCACGGTAGGAGGTCCGGCCGCCGCCGCGGGCGATCGACTTGGAGACGATCGTCGAGGAGGTGTGCGGCGCCGCGTGCACCATCTTCGCGCCGGCGTCCTGGTGCTGCCCCTCGCCGGCCATCGCCACCGAGAGCACCTCGCCCTTGGCGTGCTCACCGGTCATGAACACGGCCGGGTACTTCATGGTGACCTTGGAACCGATGTTGCCGTCGATCCACTCCATGGTCGCGCCGGCGTGGCAGACGGCCCGCTTGGTGACCAGGTTGTAGACGTTGTTCGACCAGTTCTGGATGGTCGTGTAGCGGCAGCGGGCGTTCTTCTTCACCACGATCTCGACCACCGCGCTGTGCAGCGAGTCGGAGGAGTAGATCGGCGCGGTGCAGCCCTCGACGTAGTGCACATAGGCGCCCTCGTCGACGATGATCAGGGTCCGCTCGAACTGGCCCATGTTCTCCGTGTTGATCCGGAAGTAGGCCTGCAGCGGGATCTCCACGTGCACACCCTTCGGCACGTAGATGAACGATCCACCGGACCAGACCGCGGTGTTCAGCGCGGCGAACTTGTTGTCGCCGACCGGGATCACGGTGCCGAAGTACTCCTTGAAGATGTCCTCGTGCTCGCGCAGCGCGGTGTCGGTGTCGAGGAACACCACGCCCTGCTCCTCCAGGTCCTCACGGATCTTGTGGTAGACCACCTCGGACTCGTACTGGGCGGCGACGCCGGCGATCAGCCGCTGCTTCTCCGCCTCCGGGATGCCCAGCTTGTCGTAGGTGTTCTTGATCTCCTCGGGCAGGTCCTCCCAGCTGGCGGCCTGCTTCTCGGTGGAGCGGACGAAGTACTTGATGTTGTCGAAGTCGATTCCGGTGAGGTCGGCACCCCAGGCCGGCATAGGCTTGCGGCCGAACAGCCGCAGCCCTTTGAGTCGCAGGTCGAGCATCCACTGCGGCTCGTTCTTCTTGGCGGAGATGTCACGCACCACCGCCTCGTTGAGCCCGCGCTGGGCGGCAGCGCCGGCCACGTCGCGGTCGGCCCAGCCGTACTCGTACCGGCCGAGGGCCGCGAGGTGCTCCTCCTGGGAGATGGGCGCGACGGTCTGCTCGGTCATCTATCTGTCCTCACAGTGCTGGTGACGTGGTCGGTGGAAACTTTGGTGGCAACGGTCCGGGTGCCGCCGGTCGCGACAGCACCGAGCGGATCGGAACCGGATGGGTCGGAACCGGATGGATCGGCACCGGGTGCCGGGGCGGCGTCGGCCCGTCTCGGGTCTGGAATGTGCGTGGTGCACACCCCGTCGCCGTGGGCGATGGTGGCCAGCCGCTGGACGTGGGTGCCGATCAGCCGGGAGATCACCGCAGTCTCAGCCTCGCACAACTGCGGAAACTCGGCAGCCACATGGGCCACGGGACAGTGATGCTGGCACAACTGCCCCCCGGACGCGATGGTGGACGCGTTGGCAGCGTAGCCCTCGGCGCTGAGTGCGGCGGCGAGGGCTTCGGCGCGGGCGATCGGGTCCGCACCGGCACCGTCGATCGCCGCCCGGCACCGCGTCTCCAACCCGGCGACCTGAGCCGCCGCGAACGCCTCGAGCTCCGCCTCGCCGCCGTGACCGGCGATCCAGCGCAGCGCGGCGGCGGCCATGCTGTCGTAGCGGTAGCGCCCGTGCCGGGACCGGGCGTCGTCGCTGAGCCGGAAGACCTTGGCTGGCCGACCGCGTCGCCGACGGGCCCGGGTGACCGCGTCCCGGGTCACCACGTCGCCGTCGGCGAGCATCGCGTCCAAGTGGCGGCGGATCGCCGCCGGGCTCAGCCCGAGCTCGTCACCGAGCTGAGCGGCGGTCGCCGCCCCCCGCTCCAGCAGCAGCGCGACCAGGCGGTCCCGGGTACGCCCGTCCGGGCCGGCGGCGACCGCACCGGTCGCCGACCCGCCCTCTGGAAGGCCCACCCTGTTTTTCACTACGCCAACGTTACGTATTTCAGCGGTCGGCCGCAAACGCGCCCCCGGGTGATCCACCGCACCGAGCGTGACCGCCACCGGGACCAGCACGGCGCGGCCTTGCCGCAGTCGGCCGGCGGCACCGTGGGCTGTGGTACCGGCGGCACCGCACGGCTGTGGTATCCGCCATATCGGTACGATTGCCGCCGTGCCCGTCTCCCCGTCCGGTCGGCTGACCGCCGGCCCCGCCCTGCTCCGGCGGCTCACGCTCGCCTCCTTGGTGGCCAACGTCGCGATCGTGCTGACCGGGGGCGGCGTGCGGCTCACCGGGTCCGGACTCGGCTGCCCGACCTGGCCCCGCTGCACCGACGATTCCTACGTCACCACGCCGGAGATGGGCGTGCTCGGCATCATCGAGTTCGGCAACCGGGTCCTCGGCATCCTGGTCGGCATGATCGCGCTCGCCACCCTGCTGGCGGTGCTGCGGTCCCGGCCACGCCGGTTGGACCTGCGCGGACCAGCTCTCGGCGTACTGGGTCTGGTGATCCTGCAGGGCCTGATCGGCGGGGTCAGCGTCCGGGTGCAGCTCAACCCCTGGGTGGTGGCGCTGCACTTCATGCTGTCGATGGTCACCCTGGCGGTGGCGTACGGGTTGTGGCGACGGGTACGCGTCGGCGGCCGCACCAACCGAGACGTGGTGGCCCGGCCGCTGCGCCAGTTGGCCTTCGTGATCACCGCCGTGAGCTTCGGGGTGCTGGTGCTCGGCACCGTGGTGACCGGCAGCGGCCCGCACGCCGGCGACCCGGACGCCGGGCGCACCGGGCTGGACCCGCAGGCCATGTCCCAGCTGCACGCCGACTCGGTCGCCCTGCTGATCGGGTTGTCGGTCGCCTGGTGGTTCGCGTTGCGTGCGGTCGGCGCACCCCGACCGGCGGTACGCGCGGCGGCCCTGCTCATCGTCGTGGAGCTCGCCCAGGGACTGATCGGCGTGGTCCAGTACCTCACCGACCTGCCGGTCGCGCTGGTCAGCGCGCACATGCTCGGCGCGTGTCTGGTGTGGCTGGCCACCCTCGGCGTGCTCTGGTCCACCCGGACCCGGGACCCGGCCGGGCCGGAACCAGGCGCCACCGGGTCGGAAGCAGGCGCTACCGGGCCGGAGTCGGGCGCGGCCGGGTTGGTTTCCGGTGACGCAAACGAGCGCCCCCTGGTCAGAACGCAACCGTAAGGTCACCAACCGTTGAAGACGGTTGAAAACGGCAGACCTATCCCCATAGCGGAGGGTACCGGTGAGGCTACGCCTGTGCCGGGGCACAACCACCGGCACGACGAACCGGGCGCGGCAGTGACGGTCCCCCCGTGCCGTGGCTGCCGCGCCCCTGGTCGGTCCCCTGCCTGGACCAGACCCGCGTAGCGGCACCCCGGACGATCCTCCGTCACCGCACGCGCACTCCCGCTTTTCCTGACTGACCCACTTTCGGAGCTCCCGCGTGTCTACCTTCCGTACGAGCCGGTCCGGCACCGTCGCCGCGACGTTGGCCCGGTCCCGCCTGGGCGTACCCCAGGTGTTGTTCTTCGTTCTCGCCGCCGCCGCGCCGCTGACCGTGGTGGCCGGCGGCGCCAGCACCGGCTACGCCGTCACCGGCACCACCGCGGTGCCGGTCGCCTATCTGCTCATCGCGGTGGTGATGGCGGTCTTCGCCGTCGGCTACGTGGCGATGAGCCGGCACGTCGTCAACGCCGGCGCGATGTACAGCTACGTCGCGCACGGTCTCGGCCGGATCCCCGGCATCGCGGCGGCGTTCGTCGCCGTCGTCGCGTACAACGCGATGCAGATCGGGCTGTACGGCGCCTTCGGCGTGGTTGCCGCCGAGGTACTCGCCGTCGCCGGTGCCAGCGTGCCGTGGTGGCTCTGTGCGCTGGCCGGCTGGGCCCTGGTGACCGTGCTCGGCCTGGCCCGCGTCGACCTCAACGGCCGGATCCTGGCCGGCCTGCTGCTGGCCGAGCTCGCGGTCATCATCGGCTACAGCATCGTCATGATCGGCCACCCCGCCGACGGTGCCGCCGTGGCGGGTCTCGACCCCCGCCAGCTGCTCACCCCGGGGGTGGCGGCGATGCTGGTCGGCGGCATAGCCGGTTTCGTCGGTGTCGAGGCCGGCACGGTGTTCGCCGAGGAGACCCGGGATCCGCGTCGTACGGTCGCCCGGGCCACCTACTTCGCGGTGACGATCGCCGGAGTGTGCTACGCGGGTTCCGCCTGGGCGATGGCGGTGGCGGCCGGCCCGAACGACGTCGTCGCCCAGGCCCGCGAGCACGGCACCGAACTGATGTTCGTGCTGGTCGGCCCGCACATCGGCACGACGCTCGTGGACGCCGGCCGGTTGTTGTTCCTGACCAGCCTGTTCGCCGCGCTGCTCGCGTTCCACAACACCGTTGCCCGCTACCTGTTCGCCCTCGGGCGGGAACGGGTGCTGCCGGCGGCGCTCGGCCGGACAAACCGGCGGACCGGCGCGCCGAAGCTGGGCTCGCTGGTGCAGAGCGGGCTGGCCGTCGCGGTGATCGTGGCGTACGCGGCGACCGGCCTGGATCCCATCACCCACCTGTTCTTCTGGGTGACCGTCACCGGTGGGCTCGGCGTGCTGATCCTGATGACCGTGACCTCGCTCGCGGTGATCGGCTACTTCCGCCGCGACCCGCGTGGCGAGTCGGCCTGGCGGCGGCTGGTCGCGCCGGGCGCGGCCACCGGCGCGCTCGGGCTGATCCTCGTCGGCACCGTCACCAGCTTCGGTGACCTGCTCGGCATCGGCGCGTCCCCGCTGCGCTGGTGGTTCCCGGCCGGGTACGCCCTGGCCGCGCTGGCCGGCGTCGGTTGGGCGCTCTGGCTGCGCGCCAGGCGTCCGCAGACGTATCGGACGATCGGCTGGGGCGCCGACAGCGGCACCGCGCTACCGGTGCCACCGGCACCCGTCCGGCCGCCGGCCCACGTCTAGCCGCAGCTAGCCGCCGAACAGCCGGACGTGCAGCCGCAGTTACGGCGGCGGACAACGAGCGAGACCCGGGCGTAACCGCCCGGGTCTCGCTCGGCTCTATTCCTCCAGCTGACGGACCGCTCGTCCAGTCACGCAACTGGTCGTCGTTCGTTGTGCAGGACGGGAACGGGCTGGTCAGCGCGCCAGACTGCGACGCGACATCGACCGCCACAGGTCGTTGCTGGGCCGCATCTGATCCATCAGCTCCCGCTCCCACTCGTTCTCGATCTCGACCCCCGCCTTGAGGCAGGCGGCGCGGGCCACGTCGGTGCCGTCAGCGAACTGGTCGCCCCAGGCGCCGTCCTCCCCTACCAGGACGATCCGTGCGCCACGCTTGCCGACATACTCGATGACCGCCTTCGCACCGCCGTGGCCAGCGGCGAAGGACCGGATGCCGGCGACCAGACCAGAGGGGGCGTCCCCCGGGACGGATTCGGTCGCCAGCGTCGTATCGGAACCATCTGCCATACGCGAAGCGTAAGCAGAGCGACGACGTTTCGCCGATCGGATGTCGGCTTTTTGTGACTCCAATCATCCGTGAGTTTAAGAAGTCCCACAGGTGATTGATGGTGATTTCACCCTACAAAAAGGGACAAATTTCAGCACGAAAAACGGCAAACACGACAGAAGTTCGGGACCTGGACGGGGCGGGACCCGGCGTCAGATCAGCGCGTCCAACGCCACGGCGACGAAGAGCACCGTGAGGTAGGTCGTCGACCAGTGGAACAGCCGCATCGGCTGGACCGGCAGACCACGCCCGGACCGGCGCTGCAGCCGGTGGGCCTCCAGCAGGAAGACGACCCCGACCACGACCGCCGGCACCGCGTAGATCAACGACATGCCCAACGGCCAGACCAGCACCGACGACCCGACCGTCAACCAGCTGAACAGCACGATCTCCACGCCCACCCGACGTTCGGAGGCCACCACCGGCAGCATCGGGATCCCGGCCCGCGCGTAGTCCACCTTGTACTTGATCGCCAACGCGTAGAAGTGCGGCAGCTGCCAGAAGAACACCACGGCGAACAGCGCCCAGGCCACCGGCGCCAGGCCACCGGTCACCGCCGCCCAGCCGATCAGCACCGGCGCGGCGCCGCAGATGCCACCCCAGAACGTGTTCTGCGGCGTCGTGCGCTTCAACCACAGCGTGTAGACGAGGTCGTAGTAGGCGATCGCCGCGAGGGTCAGCCCGGTGGCGATCCAGTTGGTGAAGACCGCCATCAGGGCCACCGAGCCCACCGCGAGCACCAACCCGAAGATCAGCGCGTGCCTGGGGCTGACCACGTGGTTCGGCAACGGCCGGCGCTTCGTCCGGCGCATCAGCTGGTCGATGTCCCGGTCGATGAAGCAGTTCAACGCGTTCGCCGCACCGGCGGCCAGGGTGCCGCCGACCAGCACCACGGCCACCAGCCCCAACGATGGCAGGCCACCGGCCGCGACCATCATCGTCGGTACGGTCGTGACCAGCAGCAGCTCGATGATCCGCGGCTTGGTGAGCGACACGTACGCCCGGACCACGGCCAGCCAGTCGGGGGCGGCCACCGGTCCCGGATCCACCGCCGCTGTGCCGGGCACCCGGTCCGCTTCGGCGACGGACCTGACCCGCGCCCGGTCATGGGCGGGGCGCTCGGTGACCATGCTCACGGGCTGCACCTTCCGGCGTCGGCGGCGGGTGACCTTCAACTGGCGGCGACCTGCGGGCCGACGCGCCTCCGACAGCGTACGCGCAGGTATTTTGCCTGCCCGGCCGACCCGTCACCGGTGCTCGTCGTCACACCCGACAGGCTTTCCACCGGCCACGATGCGTATCCCCCGGTGGTCGGTCGGAGGGTCCGACGGCCGACCACGACCCTGGACGACCATCCGGTTGTCGAGATCGGCGGGCGCGCGTTCAACCCTGCTCGATAGGGTCGTGACGAGGGTTCCGCCTACCTGCTGGACGAGGAGCACACCCACCGTGGCTGCAACACCAACCGATGCCCCCCTGAACTGGTCCGACCTCGACCGCCGCGCGGTCGACACCGCACGCGTGCTGGCCGCCGACGCCGTGGAGAAATCCGGCAACGGCCATCCGGGCACCGCGATGAGCCTCGCTCCCGCGGCGTACCTGCTGTTCAACCGGGTCATGCGGCACGACCCGAGCGACCCGGGCTGGGCCGGCCGGGACCGGTTCGTCCTCTCCGCCGGGCACTCCAGTCTCACCCTGTACATCCAACTCTTCTTCTCCGGTTACGGGCTGAGCCTGGACGACCTCAAGGCGTTGCGGCAGTGGGGATCGCTGACCCCCGGACACCCGGAGCACGGCCACACCCGGGGAGTGGAGACCACCACCGGTCCGCTCGGCCAAGGGCTGGCCAACGGGGTCGGCATGGCGATGGCCGCCCGCCGGGAGCGCGGCCTGCTCGACCCGGACGCCGCGCCCGGCGAATCGGTCTTCGACCACAACATCTGGGTGATCGCCTCCGACGGTGACATCGAAGAGGGCATCACCCACGAGGCCAGCGCCCTGGCCGGGCACCAGAAGCTCGGCAACCTGACCGTCGTCTACGACGACAATCAGATCTCCATCGAGGACGACACCCGGATCGCGCTCAGCGAGGATGTCGCCGCCCGCTACGCCGCGTACGGCTGGCACGTGCAGACCGTCGACTGGCGGGCCGGCGCGGCCGGCGACGGCGAGTACCACGAGGACGTCGAGGCGCTGTACGCGGCGCTGACCGCCGCCCGCGCCGAGACCGACCGCCCGTCGTTCATCGCGCTGCGCACCATCATCGGCTGGCCGGCACCGAAGAAGCAGAACACCGGCAAGATCCACGGCTCGGCGCTCGGCGCCGACGAGGTCGCCGCCACCAAGGAGATCCTCGGTTTCGACCCCAACCAGCACTTCGCGGTCGACGACAAGGTCTTCGCCCACATCCGCGAGGTGCTCGACCGGGGTCGGCAGGCACACGCGAAGTGGACCGAGAAGTACGACGCCTGGGCGCAGGCCAACCCGGAGCGCAAGGCGCTGCACGACCGGCTCGTCACCCGTACCCTGCCGACCGGCTGGACCGACGCGCTGCCGGACTGGCCGGCGGACCCCAAGGGGGTCGCCACCCGGGCCGCTTCCGGCAAGGTGCTGACCGCGCTCGCCGCCGAGCTGCCGGAGCTGTGGGGCGGCTCGGCCGACCTGGCGGAGAGCAACAACACCACGATGAAGGGCGAGCCGTCGTTCGTCCCGGCCGAGTACGCCACCAAGGAGTTCCCCGGCCACGAGTACGGCCGCACCCTGCACTTCGGCATCCGCGAGCACGCCATGGGGGCGATCCTCAACGGCATCGCGCTGCACGGCGGCACCCGCCCGTACGGCGGCACGTTCCTCGTCTTCAGCGACTACATGCGCCCGGCGGTGCGGCTGGCCGCGCTGATGAAACTCCCGGTGATCTACGTCTGGACGCACGACTCGATCGGTCTCGGCGAGGACGGCCCCACCCACCAGCCGATCGAGCACCTGTCGGCGCTGCGGGCCATCCCCGGCCTGGACGTGGTCCGCCCGGCCGACGCCAACGAGACCGCCTGGGCGTGGCGGGTCGCCCTGGAGCACACCGACCGGCCGACCGCGCTGGCGCTGACCCGGCAGGCGGTGCCGGTCATCGACCGGGACACCTACGCCTCGGCCGAAGGGGTCCGCAAGGGCGGCTACGTGCTGGCCGACGCCGGCAACGCCCAGCCGCAGGTGATCCTGATGGGCTCGGGCTCCGAGGTGCAGCTGCTGCTCACCGCCCGGGAACGCCTCGAAGCCGAGGGCGTCGCCACCCGGGTGGTCTCGATGCCGTGCCAGGAATGGTTCACCGAGCAGGACGAGGCATACCGCGAGTCGGTGCTGCCGCGCGGGGTCAAGGCCCGGGTCAGCGTCGAGGCCGGCATCGGCATGTCCTGGCGCGGCCTGGTCGGCGACTGTGGCGAATCGGTCAGCATTGAACACTACGGGGCCAGCGCCCCGTACCAGGTGCTGTTCGAGCAGTTCGGCTTCACCGCCGACGCCGTGGTCGCGGCGGCGCACGCGTCGCTGACCCGGGTCGGCGCCATCACCGGCACCACCACCGGAAACTGAGGAGGCACCAGATGACGGACCGATTGGGTGAGCTCACCGCCGCAGGCGTGGCGGTCTGGCTCGACGACCTGTCCCGGCAACGGCTCAGCACCGGCAACCTGGACCAGCTGCGCCGCGAGAAGCACGTCGCCGGCGTGACCACCAACCCGACCATCTTCGCCGCCGCGCTCGCCGACGCCGACGAGTACAACTGGCAGCTGCGTGACCTGGCCGCCCGGGGCGTCAGCGTGGACGAGGCGGTCCGGATGCTCACCACCTACGACGTGCGGTGGGGCTGCGACGTGATGCGCCCGGCGTACGAGACCAGCGGCGGCGTCGACGGCCGGGTGTCGATCGAGGTCGACCCGCGGCTGGCGTACCGGACCGCGGAGACCGTCGCAGAGGCGAAGGCGCTGTGGTGGCTGGTCGACCGGCCGAACCTGTTCATCAAGATCCCGGCGACCGAGGCCGGGCTTCCGGCGATCACCGCCACCCTGGCCGAGGGGATCAGTGTCAACGTGACCCTGATCTTCTCGCTGGACCGCTACAGCGCGGTGATGGACGCCTTCCTCGCCGGCCTGGAGCAGGCGAAGGCCAACGGCCACGACCTGACCACCATCGGCTCGGTCGCGTCGTTCTTCGTCTCCCGGGTGGACACCGAGATCGACAAGCGCCTCGACAAGATCGGCAGCGACCAGGCCAAGGCGCTCAAGGGCAAGGCCGCCGTGGCGAACGCGCAGCTGGCGTACGAGCGGTACGCGGAGGTCTTCTCCTCGGACCGCTGGCAGGCCCTGGCCGACGCCGGCGCCCACCCGCAACGCCCGCTGTGGGCCTCCACCTCGACGAAGAACCCGGCCTACCGGGACGTCATCTACGTCGAGGAGCTGATCGCCCCCGGCACGGTCAACACCATGCCGGAGTCGGTGGTGCACGCCTACGCCGACCACGGCGAGACCCGGGGCGACACGGTCACCGGCTCCTACCCGGCCGCCCGGCAGGTGCTCGACGACCTGATCGCCGTCGGCGTCGACCTCGACGACGTGGTCAAGACCCTGGAGTCTGAGGGGGTGAGCAAGTTCGAGGCCAGCTGGCAGGAGCTGCTCGACGGTGTCCGCTCGTCGCTGGACGCGGCGGCGGCCGGCGCCGGTGAGCCGAACGCGGCCGCGAGCGGGCACGCCGCCGCAGCCAAACAGGCCGGAGGTAACGCATGAGCGACTTCTTCGACGGCGGGGTCGAGGCCGCAGCCGGGCTGAGCGTGTACGGGGCCGACGCGGTCGACGCCTCGGCCGCCTCGTCGACCCGGGGCGCGCTGGTCGGCGACGGGGTGCCCGGCTCGCTCGCCCGCAAGGACCCGACGCTGTGGGGACCGGACGCCGAGGCCGAGGCGAAGATCCGGCTCGGCTGGCTGGACACCTTCACCCGCAGCCGGGAACTGCTGCCGCAGCTCGCCGAACTGCAGGCCGAGCTGGGCGACCTGGACCACGTGGTGCTGGCCGGAATGGGTGGCTCGTCGCTGGCGCCCGAGGTCATCTCGCTCACCGTCGGCAAGCCGGTGACCGTGCTGGACACCACCGACCCGCACCAGGTGCGGGCGGCGCTCGGCGACCGACTGGACCGGACCGTCGTGGTGGTGGCCAGCAAGTCCGGCGGCACCGTGGAGACCGACAGCCACCGTCGCGCGTACTGGCAGGCGTTCCTCGACGCGGGGCTGAGCGAGGCCGAGGCCGGGCGGCGGTTCGTCATCGTCACCGACCCCGGCTCGCCGCTGGCCACCACCGCCGAGGAGATGGGCGCCACCGTGGTGCTCGCCGACCCGGAGGTCGGCGGACGGTACTCGGCGCTGACCGCGTTCGGTCTGGTCCCGTCGGCGCTGGCCGGCGTCGACGTGGTCGAGCTGCTCGACCAGGCCGAGCAGCTGGCCGCCGCGCTCGGCGGCGACCGGGACAACCCGGGGCTGGCGCTCGGCGCGGCGCTCGGCGCGGCGGCGACCACCGGCCGGGACAAGATCGCGCTGGTCTCCGACGGCACCGGGATCGAAGGGCTCGGCGACTGGATCGAGCAGCTGATCGCCGAGTCGACCGGCAAGGACGGCATCGGCATCCTGCCGGTGGTCGTCGAGGCACCGGACGCCCCCGGCGCCGCCGGCCCGGACGTGCTCACCGTCACCTACGGCGGTGCCGGCCAGCCGGGCCGGGTGCCCGGCGGCGGGGTCCGCCCCGACCTGGCGGTCAACGGACCGCTCGGCGCGCAGTTCCTGGTCTGGGAGTACGCGACGGCGGTCGCCGGCCGGGTGCTCGGCATCGACCCGTTCAACCAGCCCAACGTCACCGAGTCGAAGGAGAACACCAACCGGATCCTGGCGTCCGGGCCGCCGACCGAGGCACCGTCGTTCGTCGACGGATCCATCGAAGTGTACGGGCCGGACGGCGTACCGGGTGACCTGGTCGGCGCGCTGCGCTGGCTGATCGACGGCGTCGGCACCGACGGCTACCTCGCGGTGATGGCCTACCTGGACCGGTTCGGCGACGCCGACGCCGCCGGGGTACGCCCGCTGCTGGCGGGCGCCGCCGGCCGGCCGGTCACCTTCGGCTGGGGGCCACGGTTCCTGCACTCCACCGGGCAGTACCACAAGGGCGGGCCGCAGGTCGGCGCGTTCCTGCAGATCACCGGCGCGGTCACCGACGACCTGCCGGTGCCCGGTCGCCCGTACAGCTTCGGTGAGCTGCAGGCGGCGCAGGCCGCCGGTGACCGCGAGGCGCTCGCCGGACGGGGCCGGCCGCTGCTGCGGCTGCACCTGACCGATCGGGCCGCCGGCGTCGCCCAACTCCTGGACACGATTCGAAACCTGCCCAGCTGACAATTGGTCCGGAGGAAAACGGACTGAGGAGGCGACGTGAACCCCCTGCGCGACCCGCAGGACCGGCGGCTGCCGCGCATCCCGGAGCCCTGCGCTCTGGTGATCTTCGGTGTCACCGGTGATCTGGCTCGCAAGAAACTGCTCCCCGGCATCTACGACCTGGCCAACCGAGGGCTCCTGCCGCCCGGCTTCGTGGTGCTCGGCTTCGCCCGGCGGGACTGGACCGACGGCGACTTCGAGTCGCTGGCCCACGACTCGGCCAAGGAGTACGCGCGTACCCCGTGGCGTGAGGAGGTCTGGTCCCGCCTGGCCGGCAACATCAAGTTCGTCGGCGGCTCGTTCGACGACGACGCCGCGTTCGACAAGCTGTCGGCCTGTCTGGACGGGCTGCGCGAATCGCACGGCATCCACGGCAACGCCGCGTTCTACTTCTCCATCCCCCCGTCGGCGTTCCCGCAGGTGCTCAAGCAGCTGGCCCGCACCGGCATGGCCGACAACGAGCGGTGCGGCGGCTGGCGCCGGGTGGTGGTGGAGAAGCCGTTCGGCTACGACCTGCCGTCGGCGAAGTCGCTCAACGACCTGGTCGACGACGTGTTCACCCGCGACGACGTGTTCCGCATCGACCACTACCTGGGCAAGGAGACCGTCCAGAACATCATGGCGCTGCGGTTCGCCAACAACCTGTTCGAGCCGCTGTGGAACTCCAAGTACGTCGACTCGGTGCAGATCACCATGGCCGAGGACGTCGGCATCGGCAGCCGGGCCGGATTCTACGACGCCACCGGCGCCGCCCGTGACGTGGTGCAGAACCACCTGCTGCAGCTGCTGGCCCTGGTCACCATGGAGGAGCCGACCAGCTTCGACGCCACCGAGATCCGGGCGGAGAAGCTGAAGGTGCTGCGGGCGATCAGCCTGCCCGACGACGTGGCCGCCGGCACCGTACGCGGTCAGTACCTGAAGGGCTGGGTGGCCGGGCAGCGGGCCGTCGGCTACCTGGAGGAGCCGAACGTGCCGGCCGACTCGACCACCGAGACGTACGTGGCGATGCGGCTGGGCATCCAGAACCGCCGGTGGGCCGGTGTGCCGTTCTATCTGCGCGCCGGAAAGCGGTTGCCGCGCCGGGTGACCGAGGTGGCGGTGATGTTCAAGGCCGCACCGCACCTGCCGTTCAACGGCACCGACGTGGAGATGCTCAGCAACAACCAGCTGGTCATCCGGGTGCAGCCCGACGAGGGCGTGGTGCTCAAGTTCGGCGCCAAGGTGCCGGGCACCACCATGGAGGTCCGCGACATCGCCATGGACTTCCAGTACGGCGAGGCGTTCACCGAGGCCAGCCCGGAGGCGTACGAACGGTTGGTGCTCGACGTGCTGATCGGTGACCGCACCCTGTTCCCCGACGCCGCCGAGGTGGAGCAGAGCTGGCGGGTGATCGACCCTCTCGAAGAGGCCTGGGAGGGCACCCGGCCGGAGCCGTACCGGTCCGGCGAGTGGGGTCCACGGGCCGCCGACGAGATGCTGGCCCGCGAGGGCCGGTCCTGGAGGAGAGCATGATCAGCCTGTGGGACACCACCGGCAACGAGGTGGTCAAGGCCCTGGCCGCGGAGCGGCGCAGCGCCGGCGGCGTGGCCAGCGGGATGGCGCTGACCCTGATCGTGGTGGTCGACGAGAAACGGGTACGCGAGGCGGAGGCGGCGGCCACCATCGCCGCCGCCGCCCACCCGTGCCGGCTGCTCGTGGTGGTCCGCTCCGACATCGACCGCAAGGTCAGCCGGCTCGACGCCGAGGTGGTCGTCGGCGGCCGGCTCGGGCCGTGCGAGGCGGTCGTCATGCGTACCTCCGGCCGGCTGGCGCTGCACGCCGAGTCGGTGGTGATGCCGCTGCTGGTGCCGGACGTACCGGTGGTCACCTGGTGGCACGGCGAGCCGCCGGAGCAGATCGCCAACGACTACCTGGGGGTGGTCGCCGACCGGCGGATCACCGACTCGGCGCAGGCGCCGAACCCGGTGCAGGCGCTGCTGCAACGGGCGGTCGACTACGCGTCGGGCGACACCGATCTGGCGTGGACCCGGATCACCCCGTGGCGCACCCTGGTCGCCGGGGCGTTCGACACCACCGACGCGCAGATCACCGGCGCCACGGTGACCGCGCCCCGGGCCGACCCGACCGCCGCCTTGATGATCAGCTGGCTGGCGGCCCGGCTCGGCATCACGCCGCGCTGGGAGGAGACCAGCGAGTTCCCCCGGATGCGGTCGGTGGAGCTGCGCTGCGCCAACGGCGACGGGCTGAGCCTGGTCCGCGAGGACAGTTCGGCGATGTTCACCCGGACCGGCCAGCCGGAGCGGCAGATGCCGCTGGTCCGCCGGCCGCTCGGCGAGGAGCTCGCCGAGGAACTGCGCCGGCTCGACGCCGACCAGGTCTACTCCGAGGCGCTGGGCACCCTCGCCGGACTGCCGGATCTGTCGGCCCGGCCCGCCAAACGGGTACACATCTGGAAGGACCCGGCGGAGGCCACGGGGCCGGCCGCCGGCACGGACCCGGCGGTCGTCGCGGCCGGTCCGGCTCGGAGTGGCTCGTGAGCGGCCCCGGCATGCTCGTCGTGCACCCGGACGCCACCGTGCTGGCCAGCGCGGTGGCGTCCCGGCTCGTCGTCCGGCTGATCGACGCCCAGGCCGAGCGGGGCGAAGCGTCGGTGGTGCTGACCGGCGGGCGGGTCGCGGCGGCCGTGCTGCGCGCGGTCGGCGAACTGCCGGCCCGGCACGCGGTCGACTGGTCCCGGGTGGACGTCTGGTGGGGTGACGAGCGGTTCCTGCCCGCCGGCGACCCGGACCGCAACGAGACCCAGGCCCGCGAGGCGCTGCTCGACGTACTGCCGCTGGATCCGCAGCGGGTGCACGCGATGCCCGCGGCGGACGGGCCGGACGGCGACGACCCGGAGGCGGCCGCCGCCCGGTACGCCGCCGCCCTCGACCGGGTCGCCGGTCCCGGTACGGCCCCGCTGCCCCGGTTCGACGTGCTGATGCTCGGCGTCGGCGAGGACGGGCACGTGGCGTCGGTGTTCCCGGGGCATCCGGTCACCGGTGAGACCCGCCCGGTGGCGGCGGTCCGGGACAGCCCGAAGCCGCCGCCGACCCGGATCACGTTGACCCTGTCCACCATCAACACCGCCGACGAGGTGTGGCTGGTCGCCGCCGGGGCGGACAAGGCGGCGGCGGTCGGCGGGGCGTACGGCGGCAGCGACCCGGTCGCGGTGCCGGCCTGCGGGGTACGCGGCGTGCGCCGTACCTGGTGGCTGCTCGATCAGGCGGCCGCAGCCGAGGTGGCGGCGGTACCGGCGGCCGCCGACTAGCGGATCGAACCGTACCGCTGGGCGGTGGCCGTTGGTCGGACCGGCCACCGCCCAGCGGGCGGCGTTGGCGACCGAGCTCGACTGTGTGGTTACGGGGTCACCTCGAGGTGATCGTCCAGGGCAAGGCCAGCATTTTCAAGTGCTTGCCGGCCGACCCATGCACCTGCCACGGGAAATGCGGAGCCATCCCTCAGGGAGGTCTCGAGCGCGTTCGCCCACAGATGCTCAACTAAAAGAACGATGATATTGCTACCTGCGGGCACGCTGGCCTTGAGATCGGGGATCGGGCCTCCTGGCACGAGGTAACCGGTACGGTCCTCGGCATACGAGTGGAGGACTCTGGATGCGCTTGCCGACTGCAGGATCTCTCTGATCAGCGCACCGTCCCAATCGTCAAGCCCGAGGATACCTTGCTCGGCGAGCACTCGGTTGTCAGATTTACAAATTCCATACACATCAATTATCCGGATCGCAGGATTTGTTCGGAGAAGATTGATTTGATTCCGTATCCCAGTCGGCAAATCGGGCTGATTGTAGCCCAGGACGATAATCTGCACGGCACCAATCACACCAAGCCCTCCCGCCTGCAGGGACTTCTGACAACGGCGCTTCCGCCTGATTCGCGAGCCGACGCGTACCCGTACGGCCCGGGTACAAACGTCTCTGGTCGAATCTGTGCCCGCAGGCAACCGCACCCCCGGGGCCGACCGGGAGTGGACCAACCCGACCGAACCATTCGCAACTGACAGTCGCCGCCGGCAGAGCAGATCGGCGGACACGCCGGCAAGGGCTCAGCGCCCGCTGATGACGTGAAGCAGCAGTTCGAAGGGCTGCGGTAGAGTGTCCCGGGCGACGGCCGCCTCGACGAGCAGCCGGGCGTAGCGTGACTTGCGGCGCGAGCCGCTGCCCATGAACCGGCGCAGCTGCGCTGCGGGTCGCCGGTCGCGCCAGGCGGGCTGGCCCTGCAGCGTACGGAACGATCCGAGGTCGCCCTGCGAGTCCAGGACGGTCTCCACCGTCTGGACGCCCAGGGCACGGATCAGCTCGTCCTCCAGGTCGTCGACGCAGACGAAGAATCCGAGATCCGCCAGATCGGCCCGGGTGCGGGGCGTACCGACACCGGCGGCGGCCAGTCCGCGTCGGACGATGTCCGCCTCGGCCAGGTCGCACAACCCGGCGAGCCGCACCCGCGACCGCAGCGAACCGAGGCCGGTCAGGAACCGGCCGGTGGCATGTGCTCCACCGATCGGCACGACCGCCACCCGTTGCGCGTCGAGGTCCCAGCCACGGCCGGCCGCGGCCGTCTCCACCGCGATCTGGTCGCTGACGCCTTCGACGAGCACCAGGGCGACGGCGCGGTCGATCTTCGCCAACGCGTCGGTGGTCGCCTGGACCGGTGCGTCGGGACCGCTGGCATAGCCGTCGAGCACCCGGCGGGCAAGCTGGCGGCGACGAGCGGCGTCCATCGGCCGTTCGCCCGTCGCCATGACGGTCATCGTCGGGGACACCCGATCCCACCGGCAACCGGATAACCGAGGTCGACACCCCCAGGTCACCACATCGCCGCACATCTATTGACAAACAGTGTTAACAGTAAGATTCTTTTCGGAGAGCGCTCTCTCGCCGTCCTGCCACCGACCGATCCCGACCGGAGGAGTCCCTCATGGTTGTCCGAAGAAGGCTGCTGGCCGTCGCAGCCGCCCTGCTCACCGCCGTCCCGACCGGCCTCGTCGCCGCCGCGCCCGCCCAGGCCGTCGGCCCGGCGCTGCTGCCGGTCACCGTCACCAACAACACCGGCCGACCCGGATCCGTCCACCTGTACGTGATCGGCGTTCAGCTCTCCTCCGGCCGCCTCGGCTACGTCAACCAGGCCGGCACGTTCATCCCCTGGTCCGGTGGACAGATCCCGCCGTCGCCGGCTCCTGACGCGTCGATCGCCGGACCGGCCAACGGTGGCAACACGACGGTCCGCTTCCCGCGCGGCTTCTCCGGCCGGGTCTACTTCTCCTTCGGCGAGAAGCTGAAGTTCTTCCTCACTCCGACCGGCCTGGTCCAGCCCGCCCCGTGGACCGGCGGCGACCCCAACCGCGACATCCTGTTCGACTGGAGCGAGTTCACCTACAACGACGCCGGATTGTGGCTCAACAGCTCCCAGGTGGACATGTTCGCGGTGCCGCACGCGGTTACCGTGACCGGTGCCAACGGTGTCACCAAGCGCACCGGCGACGTCGTCGCGGGCGGCCGCAACGCGATCATCAACGGAGTCCGCGCCCAGTCCGGCTGGGCCAACACGGTGCAGACCCGGGGCGACGGCACCGTGCTGCGGGTGCTCGCACCCGGCAAGGCGACCGGCGCCGCTCTGTTCAGCCCCACCTACCTGGACTCGTACATCACCTCGGCGTGGAACGCATACACCAGCCGGACGCTGACCGTCGTACCGTTCGGCGACCGCCCCGACATCCGCTACTACGGGCGGACCTCGGGCCGGGTGATGACCTTCACCAACGGTGCCGGCCAGGTCGTCGCGTCGTTCAACCGGCCCTCGTCGGCGAGTGTGTGGGGCTGCGACGGGGACCTGCCCGCCCCCAACGACCAGGTGGTCGGGCCGATCTCCCGTACGCTGTGCGCCGCGCTGAACCGGGGCACCCTCGGCACCATCCACACCCAGCCCAGCACCAACGCCGCCGAATTCTACCGCAACAACCCGACCAACCAGTACGCCCGGATCATCCACGCCAACATGCGCGACGGAAAGGCGTACGCGTTCGCCTTCGACGACGTCGGCGCGTTCGAATCCCTCGTCCACGACGGCGACCCCCGCTCCGCCGGAATCGTGCTCAGCCCCTTCTGACCTGCACCTCCCCCACCGCGGTACGGGTGCGCCGGCACACCGCCGACGCACCCGGTCCAGGGCCGACGCCTCCGGTCGACGATTACAGTGGACCCGACCGCACGACGGCGGCCGCACCGGGACGAAGTGGAGACCGCGTTGACCGATGCCGCGAAGCGCTCCCCCAGAGTGCTGGCGATCTCGTGGGGGCAGATGGAGGTCGAAGGGCTCGGAACCGGCAAGGACTTCATGCTCTACCCCGGCGGCGGACGGGTCTGGGACTGGTCCGAGACCGGGACCCGGCACAGCCCGGGGATTCAACCCGAGGACGTCGAGGCGCTACTGCGTCACGGCGCGACCGCGATCGTCCTGTCCCGTGGGATGCAGCTCCAGCTTCAGATCGACCTGCGCACCCTCGAGCTTCTCGACCGGTACGGCATCACGCCGTACGTCGCCGAGACGACGCAAGCGGTGCAGCGCTACAACGAACTGGCCGCGACACAGCCGGTGGGCGGCCTCTTCCACTCGACCTGCTGACAAAAGCCGAAAGGGTACCGGCGCATCCGTACGGAGTGGGACAAGTGCAGGATGGACCAATGAGTCCCCGCGCAAGGGTCCGCGTCGCCGGGTACGTCATCCGGACCGCCGGCAGCGGTGCGCAACTCCTGGTCTTCGACCACATCGACTTCCCCGACGCCGGCACTCAGGTGCCCGCTGGCGGTGTGCAGCCCGGCGAGGAGCTACACGACGCGGTGCTTCGCAAAGTCGCCGAGGAGACCGGCCTGACCGGCGTCACCGTGGTTCACAAGATCGGGAGCGAGGACAAGCCGCATCCCGAGACCGGCCAGCCCCGTCGTACCACCTACTTTCACCTGCAGGCCCCGGACCACATCCCCGATGCCTGGCAGCACACCGTGACGAGTGCTGGGTTGGACCGCGAGCTGCAGTTCACCTGCCGATTCGTCCCGCTGCCCCTGCCAGCCCACCTCGCCGATCACCAGGACGCGCTACTCGGCAGCATCGACCGTCGATGGACCACACGGACCGAGCCCCCGCCTGCGTCAAGCCGGGCGACCGAACTTATGCCGCCGATGACGTAGGGGTAGTGGTGTTCCGTGCGGCGATCTGCGAAATACGTTGGGGTGACAGTCCGAGAAGCGCGCCTGCATCCCGGACGGTATAGCCGTCACGCAGCAGCGCCAGCACCGCTGTCGCGGTCGCGCGTTCGGCCTTCTCGTCCGCGTCCCGAGCTGCCCGCCTGGCGTCCAGAGCCACCGATACCGTACCGGGAAGCTCGGGACGCACATCGACTTCCACCATGACCGGGTCGATGTCCAACAGCAACGCGATCGCCTCTCGAGCCATCACAGCGACCTGGTCGAGTCGCCGGGCCTGGGTGTGCACACCCTTGAGTTCAGGCACGCTGATGGCCCACCAGCTGCCGACACGTCGGCAGACCACGGAGTAGGTCGTCACTTCCACCAGTCCTCCCCGAGTTGATCGTCGAGATCGCTCATGATGCCCCGTGCCGTGTACTCGTTGATTTCCCGATGTCGGGGTATCACAACCTTCTGACCGCCACACCGGAAGATGGAGTGACTCCCGCCTTCACGAAGCAGCTCGAACTCCTTGCCGGCCTCAGCTGCCGCCGTGCCGATCTTCTTAATTAGGTCAACCCGCTTCACGCAGCCTAGCCTAGCCCGATAGACAGATCAAGTAAATTGCGCTAGACGCCAAACCGGACCGCCGGTGCGACTACTGTTACTCGCCGTGGACCACGTCGAGGTTGAGATCACCGCGGAGCTGGTCCGGGGTCTGCTCCGCGATCAGTGTCCCGACCTCGCCGACCGGCCGATCCGGTTGGCTGCGCGCGGCTGGGACAACCAGATGTGGCGCCTCGGTGACGACCTCGCTGTCCGGTTGCCCTGGGCGACCGTCACCGCCGACATGTTGCTGTACGAGGAGTACGCCTGGCTACCCGCGCTGGCGCCGTACCTGCCGTTGCCGGTCCCCGTACCGCAGCGCCTCGGTGAGCCGTCTGCGCGCTTCCCCCGGCCTTGGCTCGTCACCACCTGGGTGCCGGGTACCCCCGCCGACCGCGCCCCGATCACCCGCGCCCATGCGGCGGCCGCATCCCTGGCGGCGTTCCTGACCGCGCTGCACCGGCCAGCTCCCGACGGCGCACCCACGGGCAGCGGCAGTGGTCGGGGCGGGCCGTTGACCAACCACGCCGACCAGTTCGCCCGAGGACTCGCCGAGGTCACCGAGCGCGGGCTGATCGACGATCCGGAGGCCGTCCAGGCTGTTTGGCGGGACGCAGTCAGCGCACCCGAATGGTCGGGTCCAGCGCTGTGGCTGCACGCCGACCTGCATCCGGCCAACGTCCTGACGGCCGACGGCACCATCTGCGGTGTCATCGACTTCGGTGACCTCTGCGTGGGCGACCCGGCGTACGACCTCGCCGCCGGATGGATCCTGCTCCCGGACGACAGCATCGACCACTTCTACGCGGCGTACCAGCCGAGCCCGGACGCCGCCACGATGCGCCGGGCCCGGGGCTGGGCGATGGCCCGCGCCCTGGGCGGCATCCTGATCGGCGACGCCGGGGTCCAGGGTCGTCCCGGCGGCAAGCCGACCTGGGGCCCACCTGCCCGCGCCGCGCTGCGACGTCTCATCGCCACGATCGACTGATCGGCGGGTCGCCGCCGGCCAAACACTCTGGTCACTCGTCGCGCAGGAGCGCGTGGGCGATGGCGCGATCCGGCGCGCTGTGCCACGCCGGGCTGCCGGCTCCGGACTCCCAGAGCAGGTTCTGCAGTACGCGACCCAGCGTCCAACCGAGGGCCCGTTGCCGGTCGACGCCCAGTATCTCGGTCATCAGGTCGAAGCGTCGCCGGACCGCACGGGGCACGTCGCCGCTGGCGACCACGTCGTCCCACCGGTTGTGCAGGGCGGGGAGCAGCTCGAAGCAGGGATCTCCGGCGAGCGGCTTCGGGTCGATCGCCAGCCACGGCTCCCGAGCGCCGGACCTGGGCAGGTCGGGCCGGGACGCGAGGACGTTGTCGTAGTGCAGATCCCAGTGCAGTAGTCGGTCCCCGGCCTCCGGCAGCAGCTCCCGGACGGATGCTGCGCACCGCCGGACCAGCGGATGGTCGGCTGCGGGTAGCCGTACCAGTGCCTGCGGCACCCGGTCGAGCATCCCGGCGGCGATGTCGGCCAGGCGGCGTACGTCGGGCGGGGCGGCCACCGAGCTCAGCCGGGCGAGCAGCTGGCTGAGGATGCGCAGCGCGGCCAGGTCGTCGGGGACGACTGCCAGGGTACGGTCGGCGTCGAGCCGTTCCAGCAGCATCGTGCCGGAGTGCCCGTCGTGCTGCAGGAGGCGTACCGCGCCGTCGCCGCCCCAGGCCCGCAGCGCCGCCGGCTCACCGACGGTCTCCTCGTCGATCGGCTGCAGCTTCAGCATCGCCGGTGACCCGTCGGCCTGCACGACGGGCAGCACCAGGGCGATCGCGCCGCAGCTCGATGGCCCGTCGCGACGCAGCCCCCAGCTGTCCATGATGGCCGTGGTCAGCTGCGGCAGCGCCGCGATCCAGGCCCGTCCTGCCTCGCCGAAGTACGTGGCGTGGGATGCCGCCAGCTGCGCCGGAACCGCAAGGCCCGATCCGCTGGTGGCCGCGCTCACCGCAGTTCAGTGAGGGTCGGTGGCCTTGATGGTGGTGAGGAAGCCGGTCCAGGCAGCCGGGTCGAAGGCGAGCGCTGGGCCGCCGCGGTCCTTGGAGTCGCGTACGCCGATGGTGTCGGCACCGAGGCGGACCTCGACGCAGGCGGCGTTGTCGGAACTGCGGGAGGACGTGAACCAGCCGCGTGCCGGGGCGTGCTCGGTCATTCCATCTCCTGGGCGACCTGGCGGATCAGGGCGAGGGACTCCTCGAAGCTTAACGCCCGCTCCAGCGTCTCCCCGAAGGTGATCGTGTAGTCGGCGACCCGGCTCGACTGGTCGATGATGTCGCTGGAGGTCAGCACCTCCTGCCAGACCAGGTCCGGCACCCGGGCCGACGGGAACGACAGGATCTGGAACGGCCCGCCGAGCGCCGGGTAGGCACCGGCCGAGAACGGGACGATGTGTACCCGGATCTGCTCCGGGTGCCGGGTCATCAGGTCCGCCAGGTGATCCAGCTGGGCACGCATCACCGCCGAGCCGCCGACCTGCTGGCGGATGGTGCTCTCGCCGAAGATCGCGGTGACCCGCAGCGGTGGGTCCTCAGTGAGCCGGCGTTGCCGGGCCATCCGTACCTCGATGCGCTGCTCGGTCTCGGTGAGCCGGACGTAGGTGTTGCCACCGCGCAGGATCGCGCGGGCGTACGCCTCGGTCTGCAACAGGCCGTGGACGATCTCGTTCTGGTAGGTGCGGACGTGGTCGGCACCGGCCTCGTAGCCGAGGAAGCGCAGGAACTCGGCCGGGAAGAGCTGCTTGTACGTGTGCCACCAGGCACGGGCCATCGCGCCGACCCGCAGCGCTTCCAGCTCGGTCGCCTCCTGGTCGTCGATCTCGTAGATCTTGACGAGTTGGGCGAGCCGGTCGGCGGGGAGTTTGACCTTGCCGATCTCCACTCCGGAGACGTACGCCTGGGTGATGCCGCTGCTGCGGCCGACGCCGACTGCGGTCATGCCGAGCTCTTCGCGGCGCTCGCGTAGCCGGATGCCGAGCTCCATGGCCTGCACGGTCGGCGACATTGCGGGGTTGGCGGGTGCCTTGCGGGTCCTCGGTGCACGTGCCATCGGTGGCCTCCCTCGCGATTGGATGGTGACCACGACATCACACCAGGTGATCATGAACAACACAAGGGGTTGATATAAGCGCGTTTTAGCGCGATGCTTCGTTCACCGCAGCATCCAAACAATGATCATGGAGGACACAGTGGCCGGACAACTGGCGTGGGTGGACGGTGAGCAGCGTGAACGGTACGGATTCTCGCTGTGCCGGGTGGTCGACCCCGGCGGCGCGGACGAACGCTACGACCTGCTCGGCGTCATCGAGGTCCCGTTCGACCAGCGCCACCCGGAGCGCGTCGCCGACCAGCTTCACCCGTGGGCGGTCGCCACCCTGCGGGCCGGCGGGTACGGCTTCGGCCACTACCTCGCCGAGCTGACCGGCCTCGACGAGAACGGCGAACCGTGGCACCACATCCGCAACGAGAACATCAGCTGGTCCGGCACCACCGTGCTGGTGCCCGCCGCCGACTGACCCCCACGCTGCAGTGGCGACGCAACCCTCTGCCTGACGGACTGCAGCGGGATACTGGAGTCCGACAAAGGGATTCGCCCGGTCGAGGCCGATCCCGGGCATGATGAGCCGGGTCAGCCTCCGGTGCGTCGGGAGTGGGGTTAGGCGCCGGTCAGGACTCGCCGCGTCGGGCGCGGACCGCCGCGAGCGCCTCGGCGAGGATCGCCTCGGCGTCGGCGTCGCTGCGGCGCTCCTTCACGTACGCCAGGTGCGACTTGTACGGCTCGGTCCGTGGCCGGGCCGGCGGATTGTGCTGGTCCTGCCCGGCGGGCAGCCCACAACGTGGACACTCCCAGGTTTCCGGAGCCGCCGCGTCGACGGCGAGGCTGATCTCCACCGCGTGTCCGTTCGCGCACCAGTAGGTGGTCTGCCGGCGGGGTGCGGGTTCGGCCCGCTCGGTGGGCCGGGCCGGGCTGGCGCCGATCCGGCTGCCCCGGATCGTGTTGGCACTCGCCATGTTGTCGCTCCTGTCGTCGGGGAGGGGGTGTCACCACGCCACGAGGCGGTGGTGCGACGCCGGTGAAGCGGGCGTACCGAAAAAGAATGCGCGGCCCGTATCAACGGGCCGCGCGAAATCTTACGACGGAATGCGACGGATCACACACCCGCACTCATCGCGACCTTCAGCCACAGGCCGAGGCCGACGATGCAGGCGAACCACACGATGCCGGTCAGCACGGTGTAGCGGTCGAGGTTCTTCTCGGCCACCGAGGATCCGGCCAGGCTGGTGCTCACGCCACCGCCGAACATGCTGGACATGCCGCCGCCCTTGCCCTTGTGCAGCAGGATCAGCATGGTGAGCATGACGCTCGTGATCACCAGCAAGACGATCAATACGTAGGCGAACTCGATCGGCATGGCAGTGGTCAGTCCTCTCATCACGGTCGCCGGCTCGCGAAGCGGGGCGAACCGGACAAACCCGAGTGGGCCGACACCCGGGCCACCCCAGGATAGCGGGCCGGCTCGATCCATGCCGACCGGCTCCGACGGTCTCCGCGACCACCCACCCGTGTGGTCGGCAGGAAGGAGGGTAGCCGACCGGATGAGACGACAGGGACAGCCCGCTGAGCGGCTCCGGGGCCGATCCACCGGCATCGGCCGGACGTCGGACCGGGCAGCCGAACGTATCAGCGACGACCTGCGCCTGGCCGACACGCCGACGCTGCGTCGACGACGGTGGTCCGCCGGGCTGACGCTGCTGGCGGCCGGCGCCTACGCGGTGGTCGCGACCTACCAGTACGGCCTGGTGCGGCACCTGCCGGAGCCGGCGCTGCCCTGGCTGGACGCCGACCGGGTGGACGCCAGCGGCGAGGCGTACGCCGCCGGACACACCCCGGACACCGCCCTCGCGCTGGCCAACGCCGGCGTCACCCTCGCCCTGATCGGGACGGGCGACGCCGACCGGGCGACCCGCCAGCCGTGGCGGCCGCTGCTCGCCGCTGGCAAGGCGGCCGGTGACGCGGCCGCCGGGGCCTGGCTGTTCGCCGAGCAGCTCAGCCGGCACCGCCGGATCTGCGGCTGGTGCACCCTGGCCGCCGCCACCACGGTCGTGGCGGCGGCGCTCACCGTGCCGGAAGCCACCCAGGCGTGGCGCCACCTCCGTCGTCGCCCGGCATGACGGCCCAGCAGCGGCGTACCCGCCGGGTCGTGGTGGTCGGTGGCGGCCACAACGGCCTGGTCGCCGCCTGCTACCTGGCCCGTAGCGGCTGGCAGACGCAGGTGCTGGAGCAGTCCGACAAGCTGGGCGGCGGCGCCCGGACCGAGGAACTGCTGCCGGGCCACCTCTTCAACACCCACTCCGCCGCGCACAACATCATCAACGCCACCGGCATCGTCGAGGACCTACGGCTGCGGGACGCCGGGCTGGTCTACCGCGAGATGGACCCGTTCTCCATCGCGGCGTTCCGCGACGGCACGATCGTCCGGTTCCACCGCAGCGTCGAGGCCACCGTCGAGTCGATCGCCGAGGTCGACCGGCGGGCCGCCCGGCGGTACGCGGCCTGGATGCGCCAGGCGTGGCCGGTCGTCACCGTGATGCGGACCATGCTGGACCCCGGCACCAGCACGATGCAGCGTCTGCGGCGGATGCCAGGCCTGGTCGCGGCAGGTGGCCGGGCGGTGGCCCGCAACGGTGGGCCGGTCGGGCTGGCCCGGACCCTACTGGCACCGTACGGGCGGGTGCTGCGGGAACAGTTCGACACCGAGCTGGTCCGGGCACCAGTGGCGGCGTTCGCCGCGCACGCCTCCGCGTCACCACAGCAGGTCGGCGGGGCCACCTTCGCGTTGTGGCAGGCGTTCTACCACCAGGTCGGGCAGTGGCATCCGGTCGGCGGGTCGCAGGCGTTGACCGACGCGCTCGCCACCCGGCTGGCCAGCTACGGCGGCAGTTGGCGGGTGAACGCGCCGGTGGCCCGGATCCGGCGCACCGGTACCGGCACCGACCGGGTCACCGGGGTCGAGTTGGCCGACGGTACCCGGATCGCCGCCGACGCCGTCCTCACCGCCATCGACCCGCGCAGCGCACTGCTCGACCTGCTGGACCCGCCGCTGACCGGCCCGGTTGCCGACCGGCTGCGGGCCGCCGGGCACGGCAACGCCGTACAGAGCCTGGTGCTGCTGGCCACCACCGGGTTGCCCGGCTACCCGCAGGCCCGGCCCGGCGACTGGAACGGACTGCAGTCGTACGTGGACAGCCTTGATTCGCTGTCCGCCGGGTTCGCCCAGGCCGAAGCCGGTCACCTGCCGGACGACCCGGTGCCGACGTACGCGTTCACGCCGACCGCGCTCGACGACAGCCTCGCCCCGCCCGGCCGGCACACCGTCTACCTGGCCTGCCCCTGCGCCCCGTACGAGGTACGGGGCGGTTGGGACGCCGCCCGGGAGGAGTTCGCCGACCGGATGATCGCCGCCGTCGAGGCCCGCGCCCCCGGGTTCGCCGCCAGTGTCGTCGACCGGGTGACGCACACCCCGACCGACATGGCCCGGCAACTGCGCTGGCCCGGCGCGCACCCGATGCACCTGGACATCAGCCTGGACCAGCTGGCGATGCTGCGCCCGACGCCGGACCTGGCCGGCCACCGCACCCCGCTGCCCGGGCTGGTGGTGTCCGGGGCGGGCACCGCACCGGTCGGCGGCATCGCCGGCCTGCCCGGCCGCGACGCGGCGTACGCGCTGATCACCCGGCCGCCCGCGCGGGGCGGGCCCGCCGGCCGCCGATGGCCGTGACGAACTGGGCGGCGGCCAGCTGGATCCCGTACGACCAGGTGGGGTAGGCGTGGGTGGCCTGGGCGAGACGGCCGGCGAACATGCCGGTGGCCATCGCCAGCGCCGGTTCATGGATCATCTCGCCGGCCCGGCCGGCGACGACGGTGGCCCCGAGGATCCGGCCGCCGCCGAGGTTGCCCAGCAGCCGGCGCGGCCCGGCGACCAGGGTGACGAACCCGTCGGTGGCGTCGGCGGTGACCGCCCGGTCCATCTCCGTCATCGGCAGGTACGCCACCCGGCCGCCCCGGCCGACCGACTGTGCCTCGGTCAGCCCGACCCGGGCCACCTCCGGGTCGGTGAAGACCACCCACGGCGTGGCGGCCGGGTCGTAGCGCTGCCGCCGACGCGACAGCGCGTTGCCGGCGGCGATCCGCCCCATGGCGAAAGCGGCGTGGGTGAACGGCATCCGGCCGGTGACGTCGCCGGCTGCGTACCCGCCGGGTGCGGTCGTGGCGAGGTGGGCGTCGGTGACCACGTGCCCCCGGTCGTCGACAGCGATCCCGGCCGCCGGCAGGTCGAGCCCGTCGGTGCTCGGCCGGCGGCCGGCCGCGACCAGCAGCCGGTCGCCGTGGACCTGTCGGCCGTCGGCCAGCCGCAACGTCACGCCGCCGACGGTGGTGCCTGCTTCGATTACCTGCGCGCCGAGGCGCAGCGTGATCCCTTCGCGGGCGAACACGTCGGCGATCACCGCCGACACCGCCGGCTCGTGGCCGGGCAGCAGCCGGTCGGCGGCCTCGACGACGGTTACCCGGGTGCCGAACCGGGCGTACGCCTGGGCGAGTTCGCAGCCGACCGGGCCGCCGCCGAGCACGATCAGCGACCCGGGTGCCGCGGCGAGGTCGAAGACCGTCTCGGTGGTCAGGTACGGGACCTCGGCCAGCCCCGGCACCGACGGGACCGCCGGGACGCCACCGGTGGCGACGACGTAGCGGCGGGCGGCCAGCACGGTGCCGTCGACGTCGATCCGGCCCGGCGCGACGAACCGGGCCCAGCCACGGCGTACCTCGATGCACTCGGCCCGCAGTGCGGCGGCGTCCTCGGTGGCGGCGATCCGCGCGATCACCGACCGCATCCGTCGTACGGCGTCGTCGAACGCCAGCCCCCGGGCGGCCGCCTCGATCAACGTCTTCGACGGGACGCAGCCGGTGAACGTGCAGTCGCCGCCGGGCGGTCCGTCGGTGACCAGCAGCACCCGGGCACCGGCTCCGGCGGCGGCGCGGGCCGCGCCGAGACCGGCGGCCCCGCCACCGATCACCACCAGGTCGTGTCCGCCGGTCACGGTCTGACCGCCACCAGCAGGCCGTAGCCGATGATCTGCTCGGCGATCGCCGCGCGGGCGGCGGCCAGCACCGCCGGGGCCCGGGCGAAGTCCAGCCCGGCCGCCTCGGCCCGGTCCCGGGCGGTCATCCGGACCAGCGTCAGCCGGGCCTCGATCTGGTCGAGCATCGCGGCGACCGCGGCGTCGTGGCGTTGCGTGTACGTCACCCGCAGCCCGGCCGCGGCCAGCAGCTCGGCGTACTCGGCCAGCGGACGGGCGTCGGCGACGCAGGCGATCCAGCCGCCGAGCCCGGCGAGTTCGGCCGGCAGCCGGGCCCGGTCGACGGTGACGTCGGTGAGGCCGAGCCGCCCGCCGGGCCGCAGCACCCGGGCGAACTCGGTCGCGGCGGTGGCCTTGTCGGGAAAGGTGCAGAAGGCGCATTCGCAGACCACCGCGTCGAACGCCGTGTCGGGCACCGGCAGCCGCTCGGCGTCGCCGAGCCGGAACCGCACCGAGCCGCAGGCGCCGGCCGTCCCGGTCGCGGTGGCCGCCTGCGTCGCGGCGGACACGTTGGCCGCCGACAGGTCGACGCCGGTGACGTCGGCTTTGTACGACCGGGCCAGCAGCAGCGCGGTGGCGCCGCGCCCGCTTGCCACGTCGAGCACGGCCGCGCCGGGCCGCAACGCGAGCCGGTCGGCCAGCCGCCGGGTCAACGCCAGACCGCCCGGGTGGTACGACTCGCCGAGCAGCAACGCGACGACGTCGGAGCCGTACGCGGCGGCGCAGCACGCCTTCGCATCAGCCGTTGCGTCAGTCTTCGCGTCGGCGGAGACAGTGGGACCGTCCACCGGCCAGGCCCGGCCGGTCACCGGAGCCGCCGGCCGACGTTGGTGGTGTCCGGGGCGATCCGACCGGTGCCGGTACGCCCACCGGGCCGGGCCACTTTCGACCCGTACGGCGAGTCGGCGAGCACCGGCTGCAGCGGCAGCGCGTTGGGCACCACGTCGGCCACCGCGACGCCGGACATCTGCTCGCGGACCTGTTCCCGGTAGCCGACCGAGTTGTACGCGCAGAACGGAATCATCCGCCCGTCCGGGGTGATCTCCTCGACGCAGCATTTCATCAGCTGTTTGACGTTGAGCGTGTACGGGTCCTGGAAGTCCTGAATGACGATCATGAAGGCCCGGTCGGTGATGTCGGCGATCGCCGCCGGCAGGTTGATCCCGCAGGCGTCGGCGCAGTCCAGCGCCGTCGCGGCGGCCGCCAACTGCTCGCTGGTGGTCCCGGTGCCCATGAACGCCGACGCCGACCACAGCTTCTCCAACGCCTCGCGGATCGCCAGGTCCGGCAGCACCCGGTTGGCGACGTAGTCGAGGTAGTCGGCGACGTTGAGCAGCCGTGGGATCGGCACCACCCCGAAGCCGGGCTCACCAGGGGTGCCCTCGCTCAGCAGGTACGTGATGGACCGGCAGGTCGGAAAGCAGCACGGCACCGGGAAGAAGTCCGACGCGGTGAACCAGTCGGGACGCTGCGCCACGATGCCGTGGATGATGTCGGAGTTGGTCAGCCGGTGCAACGGGTCGAACTCGACGTGCCGTCCGGCGTGGGTGACCGGCTGGAACGACACCGACCGTACGGCGGGGTGCGTCAGCCCGTACTCGATGATCGCGCCGAGTTCGTGGTCGTTGAGCCCGCGCTCCACGGCGGCGACCAGGGTGACGGTCAGCCCGGCGTCGGCGCAGTTGTCCAGCGCCCGCCGCTTGATCTCGCGCAGGTCGCGGCCGCGGATCGCCCGGTGGGTGCGCTCGTCGAAGCCGTCGAACTGCAGGTAGATGTTGATCGCCCGGTCCGGGCTGTGCCGCCGGCCGAGTTCGGCGACGAACCGCTTGTCGGAGGCGAGCCGGATGCCGTTGGTATTGAGGTTGACCGCCTTGATCGGGCGGGCCTGGGCAGCGTCGACGAACTCCAGGATCTGCTTGTGGATGGTGGGTTCCCCGCCGGAGAACATCACCACCTCGGGTTCGCCTTCGGCGGCGACGAACGTGTCGAGCATCCGTTCGCACTGGTCGAGGGTGATCGAGTAGCCGTCGGGTTGGTGGCCGGAGTCGGCGAAGCAGATCGGGCAGTCCAGGTTGCAGCCGGTGTTGACCTCGATGATGCCGAGGCAGGCATGCTGTTTGTGCTCGGGGCAGAGCCCGCAGTCGCTGGGGCAGCCGTCGACCACGTCGGTCTGGAACGCCAGCGGGATCGTGCCGGGCTTGTTGAACCGGGCCGAGTCCAGGTACATCTGCGCGTCGCCGTAGACCAACGCCTCGAACTGCCCGTGCTCGCGGCAGCGTTTGCGCAGGAAGACCTTGTCGTCGCGGATGTTGACCTGAGCGTCGACGACGACCTTGCACACCGGGCAGATCGACTTGGTGTACTCGATGAAGATTTCGTCGCGATCCTGTTTGGCGGTCATCCAGCTCCTCGGCGGCGCGGTGGAACCCCAGGGCGACCAGTCCACCATCACCGACCGTGGCCCGGCAAGCACCCGATGCCGTCGGCCGTAGCCGGCTACCAGTGACAGCCCGATGCCGCAGAGACATGATCATGTCTCTGCGGCATCGGGGCCCGCGACGGTATGTGTGGGTGCGGTCGACCTTGACGGTGTCGACCGGTCAGCGCTTGACGTGCTCCGGGAAGCGGGCGATCTGGGCGAACTCGTCGGCGTCCAGGCTGGCGCCGCCGATCAACGCGCCGTCGACGTCGACCTCGGCCATGATCGCGGCGATGTTCGCCGCCTTGACCGAACCGCCGTACAGGATCCGGGTCTGGTCGGCGGTGGCCTGGTCGTACGACTCGGCCAGCCGGGCCCGGATCGCCCCGCACACCTCCTGCGCGTCGGCCGGGGTGGCGGTCTTGCCGGTGCCGATCGCCCAGACCGGCTCGTACGCGATGACGACCTTGACCACCTGCTCGGCGGTCAGCCCGGCCAGGGCGGCGTCGACCTGGTCACGGCAGTGCGCGACGTGGCCGCCGGCCTCCCGCACGTCCAGGCCCTCACCGACGCACAGGATCGGGGTGATCCCGTTGGCCAGCGCGGCAGCCACCTTGGCCTTGACCACCGCGTCGTCCTCGTTGTGGTACGCCCGCCGCTCGGAGTGGCCGACGGTGACGTACTGGCAGCCCAGCTTCGCCAGCATCGCCCCGGAGATGTCACCGGTGTAGGCACCGGAGGCGTGCGGCGACAGGTCCTGCGCGCCGTAGCCGATGGCCAGCTTGTCGCCGTCGATCAGCGTCTGCACGCTGCGCAGCGCGGTGAACGGCGGCAGCACCGCCACCTCGACGTCGGTCAGCTGCTGCTCGTTCAGGCTGAACGCCAGCTTCTGGACCAGCGCGATGGCTTCCAGGTGGTTGAGGTTCATCTTCCAGTTGCCGGCCATCAGCGGCCGGCGGGCAACGGTCTCAGGCACTGCTCTCACTTCTCCAGGGCGGCGATGCCGGGCAGGTTCTTGCCCTCCAGGTACTCCAGCGAGGCGCCCCCGCCGGTCGAGATGTGCCCGAAGGCGGACTCGTCGAGGCCGAGGGTGCGCACCGCGGCCGCCGAGTCGCCGCCGCCGACGACGGTGAAGCCGTCGACCTTGGTGATCGCCTCGGCGACGCCCCGGGTGCCGGCGGCGAACGGCGCCAGCTCGAACACGCCCATCGGGCCGTTCCAGAACACCGTCCGGGCCCCGGCGAGGGCCTCGGCGAACGCGGCGACGCTGCGCGGGCCGATGTCCAGGCCGAGCCGGTCGGCCGGGATCGCGGCGGCGTCGACCACGTCGTGGTCGGCGTCGGCGGCGAACGCGGTGGCGGCCACCACGTCCACCGGCAGCACGATCTTGCCGGCGCCCCGCTCCAGCAGGTCGCGGCAGGTGTCGACCATCTCGGCCTCCAGCAGCGACTTGCCGACCTCGTGGCCCTGGGCCTTGAGGAAGGTGAAACACATGCCGCCGCCGACCAGCAGCTTGTCGACGGTCGGCAGCAGCGCCTCGATGACGGCGAGCTTGTCGGAGACCTTCGACCCGCCGAGCACCACCACGTACGGCCGCTCCGGTGCGCCGGTCAGCTTGCCGAGCACCTCGACCTCACGGTGCACCAGCTTGCCGGCGACGTGCGGCAGCCGCGCCGGTACGTCGTACACGCTGGCGTGCTTGCGGTGCACGGCGCCGAACGCGTCGTCGACGTACGCGTCGGCGAACGCCGCCAGCTGGTCGGCGAAGGCGCCCCGCTCGTCGGTGTCCTTGCTGGTCTCCCCCGGGTTGAACCGCAGGTTCTCCAGCAGTGCGACCTGGCCGCCGGTCAGGCCGGCGACGGTGGCCTGCGCCGAGGCACCGACGGTGTCGGTGGCGAACGCGACCGGCGTGCCGAGCAGTTCGCCGAGCCGGGTGGCGACCGGAGCCAGGGTGTACTTCGGGTCCGGGGCGCCCTTGGGCCGGCCCAGGTGGGAGCAGACCACCACGGCCGCGCCGGCGTCACGTAGCGCGGTCAGGGTGGGCAGCACCGCCCGGATCCGGCCGTCGTCGGCGATGACCCCCGGGTTGTCCTTCTCGAACGGGACGTTCAGGTCGGCGCGCAGCAGCACGCGCCGACCCGACACACCCTCGGCGAGAAGGTCGTCGAGAGTGGTTACCTGGCTCACAGGGACGCGCCCACCAGCTTGACCAGGTCCACCAGGCGGTTGGAGTAGCCCCACTCGTTGTCGTACCAGCCGACGACCTTGACCTGGTCGCCGATCACCTTGGTCAGGCCGGCGTCGAAGATGCACGACGCCGGGTCGGTGACGATGTCGGCCGACACGATCGGGTCCTCGGTGTAGGTGAGGATGCCGGCGAGCGGGCCCTGCGCGGCGGCCTTGACCGCGGCGTTGACCTCTTCGACGGTGGTCTCGCGGCCGACGGTGACGGTCAGGTCGGTGGCCGAGCCGGTCGGGATCGGCACCCGCAGCGCGTAGCCGTCCAGCTTGCCCTTGAGCTCCGGCAGCACCAGGCCGATCGCCTTGGCGGCGCCGGTCGAGGTCGGCACGATGTTCAGCGCGGCGGCGCGGGCCCGGCGCAGGTCCTTGTGCGGGCCGTCCTGCAGGTTCTGGTCCTGGGTGTACGCGTGGATGGTGGTCATCAGGCCGCGCTCGATGCCGAACGTGTCCTGCAGCACCTTGGCCATCGGGGCGAGGCAGTTGGTGGTGCAGGAGGCGTTCGAGATGATCGTGTGCTTCGCCGGGTCGTACTGGCCGTCGTTGACGCCGAGCACGACGGTGAAGTCCTCGTTCTTGGCCGGGGCCGAGATGATCACCTTCTTGGCGCCGCCGTCGACGTGCGCCTTGGCCTTGGTGGCGTCGGTGAAGAAGCCGGTCGACTCGATCACCACGTCGGCGCCGAGCTCACCCCAGGGCAGCTTGGCCGGGTCGCGCTCGGCGAGGGCCTTGATGGTCTGCCCGCCGACGGTGATCTCGTCGCCGCTGGCCTTCACCTCGTGCGGCAGCCGGCCCAGGATGCTGTCGTACTTGAGCAGGTGCGCGGTGGTCGCGGTGTCGCCCAGGTCGTTGAAGGCGACGATCTGGATGTCCGCGCCGGAGGCGAGCACCGCCCGCGTGAAGTTACGGCCGATACGGCCGAAGCCGTTGATGCCAACCCGGATGGTCACAGGTCCCATCTCCTTGCTTCTCGCCCGTCCGGGCCGGAGCCGGACGGATTGGTGTGCGCCGACCGCGTGGCGGGCCGGGCGCCGATCAGATGATCCGGCTGGTCACGCCGCAGCCGTACGTGGCTCGGGCGGGACACCCGAGGCGGTGGTCGCGGCGGGAGAGCCGGGTGCCGGCCCCGTCGCCGTACACTGCGACCCTATCCGAGAAGCCCGTGCCGTGTTGCGCCGGGGCGTCCGGTCACCCTGGTTCACAACTGGTGTTCACCCGACGAGCATCTCCGCCGTCACCGCGTCCTCGGTGTCCGGAATGCCGAGATCACGGGCCCGTTTGTCGGCCAGCGCCAGCAGCCGCCGGATCCGCCCGGCGATCGCGTCCTTGGTCAGCGGCGGGTCGGCCAGCGCGCCCAGCTCCTCCAGCGACGCCTGGCGGTGCTCCAGCCGCAGCCGGCCCGCCGACGTCAGATGCCGCGGCGCGTCATCGGCGAGGATCTCCAACGCCCGGGTCACCCGGGCGGCGGCGGCCACCGCCGCCCGGGCCGAGCGGCGCAGGTTGGCGTCGTCGAAGTTGGCCAGCCGGTTCGCGGTGGCCCGCACCTCCCGGCGTACCCGCCGCTCCTCCCAGGTCAGCACGCTGGAGTGCGCGCCGATCCGGGTGAGCAGCGCGGCGATCGCGTCACCGTCCTTGACCACCACCCGGTCCACGCCGCGCACCTCGCGTGCCTTGGCGGCGATCCCCAGCCGCCGGGCGGCACCGACCAGCGCCAGCGCCGACTCCGGCCCTGGGCAGGTGATCTCCAACGCGCTGGACCGGCCCGGCTCGGTCAACGACCCGTGCGACATGAACGCGCCCCGCCAGGCCGACACGGCGCAGCAGACGTTCGCCGACACCAGGTGCGGGGGCAGGCCACGCACCGGCCGGCCCCGCACGTCCAGCAGGCCGGTCTGCCGGGCCAACGCCTCGCCGTCCTTGACCACCCGGATGATGAAGTGGTTGCCCTTGCGCAGCCCGCTCGGGCTCAGCACGTGAATCTCGCTCGAGTAGCCGTAGACGTCGGCCACCTCCCGGCGCAGCCGCCGGGCGACCGCGTTGGTGTCCAGCTCGGCTTCGACGACGACCCGGCCGGCGACGATGTGCAGTCCGCCGGAGAAACGCAGCAACGCGGCCATCTCGGCCCGACGGCAGCACGGCTTGGGCACGTCGACCCGGCTCAGCTCGTCCTTGACGGCAGCGGTCATCGCCATAGTCATTCACCTCACGGGGGCCGGTTAGACGGCGGGTACCGATACGTACGTGCTTAACGAGCGGACCCCAGGACAGGCACCAGGGCGGCACCCAACGCGACCGGATCGTGCCGGGGGCTGCCGTCGGCGACCGCCAACGGGGCGAGCGTCAAACGCGCACCCAGCGATTCTGCCGCACGGGCCGCCGGCTCGGGATCGCCGACCGCCGTACCGTCGGCGAGCACCGTGTCGACCTGCAGCTGCGGCAGGTACCAGCTGAGCGCGGCGAGGTGGTCGGCGACCGACAGCCCGAGGGTCTCCTTCTCCGCCGCCAGGTTCAGCGTGACCAGCCGCCGGGCCGGGCTGGCCACGATCGCGGCGGCCAGGTCCGGCACCAGCAGATGCGGGATGACGCTGGTGTACCAGCTGCCCGGCCCGAAGATCAGCCAGTCGGCGTCGCGTACCGCCGCCAGCACCGGCCGGCAGGCGGCCGGTGCCTTCGGCTGCAGCCGCACCGACTCGACCCGGCCCCGGGTGACCGCCACCGCGTGCTGGCCCCGGACCGTGACCACGTCGGTCGGCCGGCGCGGGTCACCGCCGCGCACGTCGGCTTCGATCGACACCGGCTCGCAGGACATCGGCAGCACCCGGCCGGTCGCGCCGAGCAGCCGGGCGACGTGGTCGAGGGCGGCGACCGGGTCACCGAGCAGCTCCATCAGCCCGCACAGCACCAGGTTGCCGACGGCGTGCCCGGTGAGTGGGTCGGGACGGTCGGTCGCCGGTGCCTCCCCCGGCACCGGCACGAACCGGTGCTGGAACAGCTCGGCGGTCAACTGGTCGGCCGGCGCCGGCCCGGCCAGCGCGGCGAGCGCCTGACGCAGATCGCCGGGGGGCAGCGCGCCCCGGTCGGCCCGCAGCCGACCACTCGACCCACCGTCGTCACCGACCGTGACCACCGCGGTGAGGTCCAGCGCCAGCTCGGCACCGGCGTGACGCAGGCCACGCAGCGAGGCGGCCAGCCCGTGCCCGCCGCCGAAGGCCACCACCCGCAGTACGCTCACTCGCGCCCCAGGTCACGGTGCTGAGCGTTGACCGACAGCCGGGCCTGACGCAGCCGTACGGCGAGCTCCTCGGCGATCGCCACGGAGCGGTGCTTGCCGCCGGTGCAGCCGACCGCCACGGTCAGATAGCGTTTGCCCTCCCGCTCGAACCCGGCGGTGGTGGCGTTGACCAGCTCGGCGTAGTTGCGGACGAAGTCGTCGGCGCCTTCCTGGCTGAGCACGTACCCGCTGACCGACGCCTCCCGGCCGGTGTACTCGCGCAGGTCCGGGACCCAGTACGGGTTGGGCAGGAACCGCGCGTCGATGACGAAGTCGGCGTCCGGCGGAAGCCCGTACTTGAAGCCGAACGACAGCACGGTGATCCGCAGCCGGCGGGCGTCCTCGCCGCCGAACAGCTCCTCGACCCGGCGCCGGAGCTGGTTCTCGTTCAGATGGCTGGTGTCGATGATCACATCGGCCTGGTCGCGGGCCTCGGCGAGCAGGTCCCGCTCGGCGGCGATGCCGTCCGCCAGCCGGCCGTCACCCTGCAGCGGATGCGAGCGCCGAACACTTTCGAACCGGCGGATCAGCACGTCGGCGGCGGCGTCGACAAAGACCACCCGGGGCTGGTAGCCGCGCTCCTTGAGCGCCCGGATCGCGCCGACCAGGTCGGTGGAGAAGGCGCGGCTGCGCACGTCCAGCACCATCGCGGTACGCCGGGCCGCCCCACCGGCCCGCATCGCCAGCTCGGCCATGTCGAGCAGCAGCGCCTGCGGCAGGTTGTCCACCACGTAGTAGCCGACGTTCTCCAGGGCCCGGGCCACGGTGCTGCGTCCGCCCCCGGACACCCCGGTCACCACGACCAGCCGGGCCTCGTTCTGATCGGCCACGGTACCGACCGGCTCGCCGTCGTGTACGGCGCTGCTGGCCAGGTCGTCGACCGAGGCCACGGCGGACTGGTCGGGGACCGACCGGTCGCCGGCCGGCGGGTCATCGGCCGGGCCGACGGCCCGACGGGTGATGTCGTCGCCCGGGTTCAGGCTGTTCTGCCTCACGGTCCTCCTGCCTCGGGTACGCGGCGCGCCAGGTGCGCGCAGGTCGGCACCACAGATGGGATTCTAGGTGCGATCCGCGCCATCATCCGGCGACCCGGCGAGCGCAGCGACGATCGTCTCCGCGGTCCGCCGGCCGATGCCGGGCACCTCGGTGATCTCGTCGACGGTCGCCGAGGCGATCCGCCGGACCGAGCCGAAGTGCCGCAGCAGCGCCTTGCGCCGGGTCTCGCCGAGCCCGGGCACCTGGTCCAGCCCGGAGGCGGTCATCCGCTTCGACCGGCGCTGCCGGTGGTAGGTGATCGCGAACCGGTGCGCCTCGTCGCGGATCCGCTGCAGCAGGTAGAGCCCTTCGGAGGTGCGCGGCAGAATCACCGGGTAGTCGTCGCCGGGCAGCCACACCTCCTCCAGCCGCTTGGCCAGCCCGCACAGCGCGACGTCGTTGACGCCGAGCTCGGCCAGCACCGTCGCGGCGGCCTGCACCTGCGGCGCACCGCCGTCGACCACGACCAACTGCGGCGGGTACGCGAACCGGCGCGGCCGTCCGGTCTGCGGGTCGACACCCGGCGGTGGCTGGGCCCCGTCGGCAACCGTCTGCGTCGCCGGCAGCCCATCCGCAGCCGGCGGCGGTTCGTCGGCGGGCTGGCGGTGGCGGGCGAAGCGTCTGCGCAGCACCTCGCTCATCGCGGACAGGTCGTCGGTCGCGCCGCGGACCGCGAACCGGCGGTACTCGGCCTTGCGGGGCAGCCCGTCCTCGAACACCACCAGGCTGGCCACCACGTCGGTGCCCTGGATCTGCGACACGTCGAAACACTCGATACGCAGCGGCGCGGCGGCCAGCCCCAGCGCCTCGGCGATCTCCTCCAACGCCTGGCTGCGGGTGGTCAGGTCACTGGCCCGGCGCAGCTTGTGCCGGGTCAACGCCTCGCCGGCGTTGCGGGCCACCGTCTCCATCAGGGCGCGCTTGTCGCCGCGTTGCGGCACCCGCAGCGTCACCCGGCTGCCCCGGCGGGCGGTCAGCCAGTCGGCGAGCGCCGGCGCGTCCGCCGGCAGCTCGGGCACCAGCAGCTCCCGGGGCACGTCGGTCTCGCCCTGCTCGGGGCCGTACACCTGGGTGCAGAAGTGGTGCACCAGGTCGGCGGTGGTCAGCTGCTCGACCTTTTCCACCACCCAGCCGCGCTGACCGCGTACCCGGCCGCCGCGGACGTGGAACACCTGCACCGCCGCTTCGAGCGGATCCTCGGCGAAGGCGACCACGTCGGCGTCGGTGCCGTCACCGAGCACGACGGTCTGCTTCTCCATCGCCTTTCGCAGCGCCGCGACGTCGTCACGCAGCCGGGCGGCCCGTTCGAACTCCAACGCCTCGGCGGCGTCGTGCATGTCCCGCTCCAGCCGGCGCACCATGGTGTCGGTGCGCCCGGCCATGAAGTCGCAGAACTCGTCGACGATCGCCCGGTGCCCGGCGGCGTCGACCCGGCCGACGCACGGCGCCGAGCACTTGCCGATGTCGCCGAGCAGACACGGCCGCCCGACCTGGCCGGCCTGCCGGAACACCCCGGCCGAGCAGGTCCGGGCCGGGAAGACCCGCAGCAGCAGGTCGAGGGTCTCGCGGATCGCCCAGGCGTGCGAGTACGGCCCGAAGTAACGCACCCCTTTGCGTTTCGCCCCGCGCATCACCTGCAGCCGGGGAAACTCCTCGTCCAGCGTCACCGCCAGGTACGGGTAGGACTTGTCGTCCCGGTAGCGGACGTTGAACCGGGGGTCGTACTCCTTGATCCAGAGGTACTCCAGCTGCAGCGCCTCGACCTCGCTGCCGACGGTCACCCAGTCGACCGACGCCGCGGTGGTGACCATCTGCTGGGTCCGCTGGTGCAGCTGCCACAGGTCGCCGAAGTAGGAGTTGAGCCGGCTGCGCAGGCTCTTGGCCTTGCCGACGTAGATGACCCGCCCGGTGGGGTCACGGAACCGGTAGACCCCCGGCGAGTCCGGGATGGTGCCGGGGGCGGGGCGGTAGCTGGACGGATCTGGCATCGCCGTCAGCGTAGTCCAGGGCTGTGACAGCTCCGGGCGTCCGCGTCCGCGTGGGCGGAACGCACCCGGCGGACGCGGACGACCGGTCGTCAGGCCACCGAGATGGTCTCGCCGTCGACGGTGACGGTCTTCTCCTCCAGCGGCGCCGACGCCGGGCCGGAGAGCACCGAGCCGTCGGAGATGGAGAAGCTGCTGAAGTGGCAGGTGCAGTTGATGGTGCCGCCGTCAAGGTTGGCCACCGGGCAGCCCTGGTGGGTGCAGACGTTGCTGAACGCCTTGAACTCACCCTCGGCGGGCTGGGTGACCACGACGCCGTGGGCGGCAAGGATGACGCCGCTGCCGACCGGCACCTGGCTGGTGGTGAGCCCGTCACCGCCAGATCCGGTGTCGCCGCCGTCGTCGGTACCGCCGTCCGTGCCGGCGGACTGGCCCGCGTCGACCGGTGCGTTGGCACCGTCGCCCAGGCTGTCGTCGGTACCGGTGCCGCAGGCGGCGAGCGCCACGGTCGCTCCGACCCCGCCCGCGCCGATCAGCAACGCCCGGCGACTGGTCGGACCGGCGTCGGTGGTCGTCTGGTGCTCAGTCATTCAGCTTGCCTCCTGTCAGTTGCCACGGCTGGTCGTCCATGGCCACGCCAGTAGAAACGGCGAGGCGTCACGAACGGTTCATCCCGATATGACGGCAGGACCATGATCCATGCGCAGCCGTAGACGCCGCTGTACGGTCGCTGTGTCAATGCTGTGCGACCGCTTCGGCCGCCCGTCGCGCGCCGGAGCCACGCTTCGCCCGGTTCGACGCGGTGTTCGTCCGGCCGGGTACGCCGTTGGCCTTCGCGGCCCGCGCGGACGCGGCGGCGGCTCCACCGGCGGCGCCGGTACGGCCCAGGACCGGGCGCAGGAACGCCCCGGTGTGGCTCTCGGCGACCTCGGCGACCTCCTCCGGCGTGCCGGCGGCGACCACGGTGCCGCCCCGGTGCCCGCCCTCCGGCCCCATGTCGATCAGCCAGTCGGCGGTCTTGATCACGTCGAGGTTGTGCTCGATGACCACCACGGTGTTGCCCTTGTCGACCAGGCCGGCCAGCACGGTCAGCAGCTTGCGGATGTCCTCGAAGTGCAGCCCGGTGGTCGGCTCGTCGAGCACGTAGACCGTCCGGCCCGTGGAGCGCTTCTGCAACTCGGAGGCGAGCTTGACGCGCTGCGCCTCGCCGCCGGACAGGGTCGGCGCCGGTTGCCCGAGCCGCACGTAGCCCAGCCCCACGTCGACCAGGGTCTTCAGGTGGCGGTGGATCGCCGGGATGGCCTCGAAGAAGTCGGCCGCCTCCTCGATCGGCATCTGCAGGATCTCGGCGATGGTCCGGCCCTTGTAGTGGACCTCGAGGGTCTCCCGGTTGTACCGGTCACCCTTGCAGACCTCGCACGGCACGTAGACGTCCGGCAGGAAGTTCATCTCGATCTTGATGGTGCCGTCGCCCGAGCACGCCTCGCACCGGCCGCCCTTGACGTTGAACGAGAACCGCCCCGGACCGTAGCCGCGCACCTTGGCCTCGGTCGTCTCGGCGAACAACCGGCGGACGTGGTCGAACACCCCGGTGTACGTCGCCGGGTTCGACCGTGGGGTACGGCCGATCGGCGACTGGTCGACCCCGACGACCTTGTCCACGTGATCCAGCCCGGTGATCCGGGTGTGCCGGCCGGGCACCAGCCGGGCGTTGTTGATCTGGTTGGCCAGCACGGTGTAGAGGATGTCGTTGACCAGCGTCGACTTGCCGGAGCCGCTGACCCCGGTGACCGCGATCAGCTGGCCGAGCGGGAACGTGACGGTCAGGTTGCGCAGGTTGTGCTCGCGGGCGCCGTGCACCACCAACTCGCGGCCGGCCGTCGCCGGCCGCCGGGTGGCTGGCACCGGGATCGCCCTGCGACCGGACAGGTACGCCCCGGTCAGCGACTCCTCGCTGGTCAGCAGCTCGTCGACCGGCCCGCTGTGCACGATCCGGCCGCCGTGCTCACCGGCGCCGGGCCCGATGTCGACGATCCAGTCGGCGGTCCGGATGGTGTCCTCGTCGTGCTCGACCACGATCAGCGTGTTGCCCAGGCCACGCAGCCGCACCAGGGTCTCGATCAGCCGGTGGTTGTCCCGCTGGTGCAGCCCGATCGACGGCTCGTCCAGCACGTACAGCACCCCGACCAGGCCGGAGCCGATCTGGGTGGCGAGCCGGATCCGCTGCGCCTCGCCGCCGGAGAGGGTGCCGGCCGGGCGGTCCAGTGACAGGTAGTCCAGGCCGACGTCGACCAGGAACCGCAGCCGGGCGTTGATCTCCTTGAGCACCCGCTCGGCGATCATCTTCTGCCGGTCGGTGAGCACCAGCCCACCCAGCAGGTCGGCGCACTCACCGACGGACAGCCCGGTCACCTCGGCGATGTTGCGTCCGGCCACCGTGACCGCGAGCACCTCGGGCTTGAGCCGGGCGCCGCCGCACGACCCGCACGGCACATCCCGCATGTAGCCCTCGTACTTCTCCCGGGACCACTCCGACTCGGTGTCGGTGTGCCGCCGCTCGATCCACTGCACCACGCCCTCGAAGCCGGTGTAGTAGGACCGCTCCCGGCCGTACTTGTTGCGGTAGCGGACGTGCACCTGGTCGTCGGAGCCGTACAGGATGGTCTTCTGCGCCCGGCTGGGCAGCTTGCGCCACGGGGTGTCCAGGTCGAAGTGCTCCGCCTCGCCGAGCGCGGCGAGCAGCCGGGCGAAGTACTCCTGGGTCTGCCCGCCGGACCAGGGCTGGATGGCGCCGTCGCGCAGCGACCGCTCCACGTCCGGGACGACCAGCTCCGCGTCGACCTCCTTCTTCGTCCCCAGACCGACGCATTCCGGACAGGCACCGTACGGCGCGTTGAACGAGAAGACCCGCGGTTCCAGGTCCTCGATCGCCAGCGGATGGTCGTTCGGGCAGGCCAGGTGCTCGGAGAAGCGCCGCTCGCGGGCCGGGTCGTCCTCGGCGAGGTCGACGAAGTCGAGCAGCACGATGCCGCCGGTGAGGCCGAGCGCCGACTCCACCGAGTCGGTCAGCCGCCGCCGGGCGCTCTGCTTGACGGTGAGCCGGTCGACGACCACCTCGATGGTGTGCTTCTCCTGCTTCTTGAGCTTCGGCGGCTCGGTCAACGGGTGCACCACCCCGTCGACCCGGGCCCGGGCATACCCCTTGGCCTGCAGATCGGCGAAGAGGTCGAGGTACTCGCCCTTACGGCCGCGCACCACCGGGGCGAGCACCATGAACCGGGTGCCCTCGGGCATGGCCAGCACCCGGTCGACGATCTGCTGCGGGGTCTGCCGGGAGATCCGCTCGCCGCACACCGGGCAGTGCGGCTCGCCGACCCGGGCGAAGAGCAGCCGCAGGTAGTCGTAGACCTCGGTGATGGTGCCGACGGTCGACCGAGGGTTGCGCGAGGTGGACTTCTGGTCGATGGAGACCGCCGGGGACAGCCCTTCGATGAAGTCGACGTCCGGCTTGTCCATCTGGCCGAGGAACTGCCGGGCGTACGACGACAGCGACTCCACGTACCGCCGCTGTCCCTCGGCGAAGATGGTGTCGAACGCGAGGCTCGACTTGCCCGAGCCGGACAGCCCGGTGAACACGATGAGCGCGTCACGCGGCAGGTCGAGGCTGACGTCGCGGAGGTTGTGCTCACGCGCGCCACGGATGATCAATCGGTCGGCCACGGTCCGCCTGCTCCCGTAGAGGCGCACAAAGGTGCGTGTTTGTCAGGTGTCTGAATCGTCACGTTTGACGGTGCCGGGTCAGTGGGTCTGCGCCGACCCGGCCGATGCCTCGGCAACTGTAGCCCCGGGCTCCGACAACTCTGCCCGACACACGTCGTCACCCGATCGGGGTATCCCGGCACCGGTCCCGCCAATACCGCCCGGGCGAGCCGGATCTCCCGGCATACTGCACATACTGGTCAAGTCACCCATTGACCTGGCGTGGAGCAGGGGGTTCCTCCACGTGTCAGCGGGCCGGCCCGTCCGATCGGGGGGTGGGACGGGTCGGCCCCCGCTGCCATCCGGCCGGCAGGACCGACCAAGCCGGCAATGTCGGGCCGGGCAGCGGCGACGTAGCCTCTGATCCCATGTCCGACGCGGTCTCCGACCCCATGGTCGAAGCGAACGCCACGCCCGAAGCGCCCACCCCCGACGCCGCGTCGCCACCCGACGCGACCGGGGCGTCACCCGAAGCGACCGGGCGGCCGACCACCCGCCGGCGCGGTGGCCGCTGGCTGCGTCTCGCCCTGCTCGTCGCGGGGCTGTCGCTGCTCCTGGTGGTCGGTGGTACCGCCACCGCCGGATGGCTGTACGCCCGCTCCGTCGAGTCGCACGTCGACAAGGTGGAGATCTTCACCGCACTGCCCGAGGCGCAACGCCCGGTCAAGGCCGTCGAGCAGGCGAGGAACTTCCTGATCGTCGGCAGCGACTCCCGGGATCCGGACACCTCCGGTTCCCGCACCGACACGATCATCCTGGCGCACCTGCCGGCCGACCGCAGTGGCGTACAGATGATCTCCATCCCCCGGGACACCTGGGTCCAGGTTCCGGACCCGGACGGCGGCGACGGCCGCCAGGACAAGATCAATTCCGCGTACGCGACCGGCGGGACGCCGCTGCTGGTGCAGACCGTGGAGGCGTTCACCGGAGTCCGGATCGACCACGTGGTGCTCATCGACTTCGCCGGCTTCGCCGAGATCATCGACGCCGTCGGCGGCATCGAACTCGCCGTCGACGAGTCGTTCACCTCGGTCCACCCGCCGTACCGGCAGTTCACCGCCGGACTGCAGCAGATGGACGGCGACACGGCGCTGGACTACGCCCGGCAGCGCAAACAGTTCGCCGACGGCGACTTCACCCGGGTACGGCACCAGCAGGAGATCATCGCGGCGGTGCTGGACCAGGCCAGCGGCAGCGGGCTGCTCACCAGCCCGGGCCGGCTGGACGACTTCCTGCGCGCCACCGCCGACGCGGTCACCGTGGACGAGGGCACCCCGGTGTTCGACACGGTGTGGGCGCTGCGGCAGCTGCGCAGCACCGACCTGACCATGCTCACCTCGCCGTCGGCGGGCACCGGCCAGCAGGCCGGGCAGAGTGTCGTCTTCCCCGACGAGGCGGCCGCGGCGGACCTGTACGCGGCGGTCCGTGGCGACACCGTCGACGACTGGCTGCGCGAACACCCGACCGGCGGCTGACCCACGCCGCCGCCACCCGGACCGCCCCGCGACCGGTGGGCCCGGTGACGACGACCGTCACCGGAGCCCACCGAACGGCGTCACCGCTGCCGGTAACGTGCCCGGTTGTCCTTCGAGATCCGCTTCCACTTGGCCCGCTCGGCGGCGGCCAGCCGCGCGTCCCGGCGACGCATCTCGTGCGCGACCTCCCGCTGCAGGCGCTGCCAACTCTCCCAACGGCGCACCGGCAGGTCGCCCGACTCGATCGCGGCACGCACCGCGCAGCCCGGCTCACCGCTGTGCGCGCAGTCGGCGAACCGGCAGGCGGCGGCGAGCTCGGCCACGTCGGAGAACGCCTCGTCCAAGCCGTCGGCGGAGTCCAGCAGACCCACCGCCCGTACCCCTGGGGTGTCCAGCACCGCCCCGCCGCCGGGGATCGGGATCAGCGCCCGGTAGGTGGTGGTGTGCCGGCCCTTGCCGTCGACCCGGCGGATGGCCTGCACCCCCATCACCTCGGTGCCGGCAAGGGCGTTGACCAGCGTCGACTTGCCCGCCCCGGACGGCCCCAACAGCCCCAGGGTGCGGCCGGGGGCCACGAGCCGGGACACCTCGTCGATACCGTCACCGCGTTGCGCGCTGACCGTGATCACCGGTACGCCCGGTGCCACGGCGGACACCTGGTCGGCCACTGCCGCCGGGTCGGCCACCGCGTCGCACTTGGTCAGCAGGACCACCGGCTCGGCGCCGGACTCCCAGGCCAACGCCAGGAAGCGTTCGATGCGGCTCAGGTCGGGTGCCGGGTGCATCGGTTCGACGACGGCGGCCGTGTCGACGTTGGCGGCCAGCACCTGCCCGGTGGAGTCCTTGTCGGCGGTACGGCGCACCAGCGCCGTCCGCCGGGGCAGCACCTGCTCGACGGTGGTCCGCTCGTCCGGCCAGGTCCGCACCAGCACCCAGTCGCCGGCGCAGGGCAGGGCCACCGGGTCGGACGCGGCGGCGGTGAGGACCGCGCCGGCGACACTGGCCCGCATCGGTCCGTCGGCCACCAGTACGGTGCACACCCCGCGGTCCACCCGGGCCACCCGGCCGGGCTGGTGGTCGGTGTCGGGAGCCGGCAGGGCACGGTCGTGGAAGGCGTCCCAGCCGAGGGACGCGAGATCGAACGTCATGAGAACCCTTGTCAGGTCGTGGGGTGCCCGCCGGCCGGACCGGCCGGACGACCCCGGTGGGAAGGAGAGGCGGACGGACCGCAGGGGACAGTCACGGTCACCACCACCTCCCTCCGGAGAGCTCTGCCTGACGCGTCACGGCAACGGTAGCCTTCTGACGGCAGCCCGGGAAAGCCAATTCCGCCCAGCCACGACCAGCAGGAGGTTCCGGTGCCCTACCAGGGAGACGTCACCGTCGGCGGCGCGCCGGACGTCCGGGAGCTGACCGAGCTCACCATCACCAAGATCGCGGTCGGGCCGATGGACAACAACGCCTACCTGCTGCGCTGCACCAGCACCGGCGAGCAGGTGCTGATCGACGCGGCGAACGAGGCACCCCGGCTGCTGGAGCTGATCGGTCCGGCCGGGCTCGCTGCCGTCGTCACCACCCACCAGCACATGGACCACTGGGTGGCGCTGGAGGAGGTGGCCGCCGCCACCGGGGCCGACTCGCTCGCCCACCCGGCCGACGCCGACGGGCTGCCGCTGGTCACCGCCACCATCACCGACAGCGACCGGGTCGCGGTCGGCGACTGTGAACTGGAGGTCGTCCACCTGGTCGGGCACACGCCCGGCTCGGTCGCCCTGCTCTACCGGGACCCGCACGGGGTGGCGCACCTGTTCACCGGCGACGCGTTGTTCCCCGGCGGGGTCGGCAACACCCGCGGCAACCGCCGCAACTTCTTGTCCCTGATCGACGACGTCGAGCACAAGCTGTTCGACCGGCTACCCGACGACACCTGGTTCTACCCCGGTCACGGCAGGGACTCCACACTCGGTGCCGAACGCCCGGCGCTGCCCCAGTGGCGGGCCCGCGGCTGGTGACCCGTCACGGACGAGGTGGCGACGGTCAGATCGTCCGGCGACCGCCGGTCACGGCGAGCACCTCACCCGTGGTGTAACTGGACTCCTGCGACGCGAAGAAGACGAACGACGGGGCCAGCTCCGCCGGCTGCGCCGGCCGGCCGATCGGCGACGTGGTGCCGAACTCCCCCACCGCCTCCGGCGGCATGGTCGCCGGGATCAACGGTGTCCAGACCGGCCCGGGCGCCACCGAGTTGACCCGGATCCCCTGGTCGACCAGGTTCGCCGCCAACCCTTTGGTGAAGTTGACGATGCCCGCCTTGGTGGTGGCGTAGTCCAGCAACGACGGCGACGGATCGAACGCCTGGATCGAGGACGTGTTGATGATGCTGGACCCCGGCGGCATGTACGGCACGGCCGCCTTGCAGATCCAGAACAACGCGTACAGGTTGGTCTTCAGCACCCGGTCGAACTGCTCGGTGGAGATCTCCGCGATCCCCTTCTCCTGCGCCATCTGGTATCCGGCGTTGTTGACCAGAATGTCGATGCCGCCGAGCTCGTCGACGGCGCGTCGCACCAGCTCGAGGCACTGATGCTCGGTGGTGATGTCGCCGGGCACCGGCACCGCCCGCCGGCCGGCCGACTCGACCAGCCGGACCGTCTCCCGGGCGTCGTGCTCCTCCTGCGGCAGGTACGACAGGACGACGTCGGCGCCCTCCCGGGCGAACGCGAGCGCCACCGCGCGGCCGATCCCCGAGTCCCCGCCGGTGATCACCGCCCGACGGTCGGTCAACCTGCCGGAGCCGCGGTAACTCTCCTCGCCGTGGTCCGGCGGCGGATCCATCCTGGCGCCGGTGCCCGGCGGTGGCTGCTTCTGCACCGGCTGCCCCCGCCGCTGACCGTACTGCTCCGTCGGATCCTGCCGGATGTGCTGGTCGGCCATGATCGTTCGCTCCTCACGGTACGGGCGCAACGGGTGTGAACACCGCAGCCGTACCCACACCACCCCGGACCGAAACCGTCCGCCGGTCCCCGGCACCGGCGTCCACCGCCCGGGCAGGTTTGAGCCACCCGCCGGCGGGCAGCCGTCGTTCGGCATCACCAGACCCGGCTCTCCACGGCCGGCCGGGACAGGACGGGCGGCGTGACCGGATGGGCACACGGGACGGAACGGACACCGCCGGCGCGAGCCGGGCGGCACCGACCCTCGGACCGCCCCGGCTCTGGCCGCTGGCTGTGCTGACCGTCGGGGCGACCCTGCTGGCGGCCACCGGCGCGCTGCCCCACTGGCCCGGCCTCGCGCACCTGGTCGCCCTGCCCCCGGTCGACCTGTACACCGACCTGCGGCTGCTGCTGACCAGAGCGCCGTCCGGGCCGTGGTTCGCCGCCGGGCTGATCGGGGCGCTGGCGGTACGGGTGAGCGTACTTGCGCTGATGCTCGGCGGGCTGGACCGGCAACGGTTACGCCTGGCCGCCACCGTCTACCTCACGGCGCTGCCGGTCCTGCTGTTCGCCGCCGAGGCCACCTACATCGCCGCCGCCGTCCTCTACTCCCGGCTGTTCTGGGCCGGCGTCGGGCTGATGGCGCTGGTCGTGGTCGTCGTCATCACGCTGCCGTGGCAGGGCACGACGCGGCTGCGCCGGGCCTGGCGGCGCGCCTGGCGCCACGGACTGCGGGTCGAGGTGACCGTTCCGTACGCGGCCGCCGTGATCGGCCTCGGCGTGCTCGCCGAACAGTTCCCGGCGCTGCTGCTGGTCGCCGTGCCGGTCTCCGGGGCGTTGTCCGCGGTCACGGTCCGGCTGCTCGCCCGCCCGGCCCCGGCGTTCCCCCGGCTGCGGCTCGTCGGCGCCACCGCGCTGTTCCTGGTCGCGACCGCCGTGTTCATCGCCACCAGGTCGGTGCCGGTCACCGATCCGGCCGCCCCGCGCGTCGGCTCCATTCTGCTGATGAGCGGAATCAACTCCGCCTCCGGCCGGGGCACCATCTTCGGCACCCGCACCGACGTCCTCGGCTACACCTGCGCGCAGACGTTCTACTTCTCCTACGCCGGCCCCGGCGACGGCCAGCCGCAGGGCCGGGCCCGTTGCCCGATCCGCACCGGTGCCCCGTACGACCGGACGGACACCCAGCGGCCGTTCGCCGAGCAGGTGGCCATCTTCGCCGACCAGGTCCGGGACCTGCCCCGCCCGCTGGTCGTCGCCGCCCACTCGCACGCGGTGTGGGTGGCCTGGGAGGCGTTGGCCGGCGGAGCCACCACCCAGGTGGACGAGCTGATCCTGATCGGGCCGTTCCCGGACAGCCCGGCCGGCTACCTCCCACCGGATCGCGACGGGCCCGGGCGGGTCGGCAGCGACCTGTTCCGGCTGCTGGTGCCGATCTCCGACTGGGTGGACTTCCACTTCGAACCGGACGCCCCGGCCGCCCGGGAACTGCTCGCCCCGGCCAACGGCGGCGCCACCGTACTGACCGATCCGCTGCCACCACCGGTACGGGCGGTCGCGGTCACCTCGGCGACCGACCTGCCGCTGATGCCGGACGGCTGGCGGCTGCCGGTCGCCCGCAACGTCTGCCCGGTCCGCGAGGCGCACCCCTTCCTGCCGGACACCCCGGCGTTCTACCACGAGGTCAACCGGTTCCTCGACGATGAACCGCCGCTGCCCTGCCCACCGTGGCGGGACTGGGGCCGACCGATGGCGCTGCCGTTCGGCGTACCCCCGATGAACTGACCCCTGCCTACCGAGACCGGGAGGAAACCCATGGCCAGACATCTCGACGACCGGGTCGTCGTCGTCACCGGCGCGTCCAGTGGAACCGGCCGGGCCTGCGCCCACCGCTTCGCCGCCGCCGGCGCCACCCTGGTGCTGCTGGCCCGCCGCCGGGACGCGCTGGAGACGGTGGCCACGGAATGCCGTGGGCGGGGCGGACAGGTGCTGGTCGTTCCGCTCGACGTCGCCGACGCCGACGCCGTCACCGACGCCGCCCGGCAGGCCGTCGCCCGGTTCGGCCGGATCGACGTCTGGGTCAACAACGCGGGAGTCAACCTGTACGGCGCGGTCGAGGAAACTCCCGCACACCTGTGGCATCAGGTGGTGCGAACCAACCTGTTCGGCACGTACCACGGCATCCGTGCCGCGCTGCCGTGGTTGCGGGACCAGGGACACGGGACCCTGATCACCGTCTCGTCGGTGCACGGCCGGGTGCCGACGCCGCAGCAGAGCGCGTACGCGGCGAGCGCGCACGCGATCCGGGCGCTGAGCGACTGCACCCGGCAGGAGGTCCGCGACGTGCCCGGGATCGCGGTGTGCACGGTGCTGGCGGGGCCGGTGGACACGCCGATGTCACGCAGCGCCGCGAACTGGACCGGTCGGCGGATGGCGCCGCCGGCCCGCCCCTGCCACCCAGACGAGGTGGCCAGGGCCGTCGTCCAGCTGGTCCGCAGCCCTCGCCGGGAGGTCCACGTCGGGCCCGGTGCCCGGCGCGGGGCGCTCGCCGCCCGGCTGCTGCCGGCGCTGACCGAGCGGGCCCGCGCCCGGGCGGCGCGGCGGACCCGGATCGCCGACGTCCCGGTCGGCTACACCGCCGGCAACCTGCTACGACCCATGCCGCTCGGTGCCCGGGTCGACAGCGGCCGGAGTACGGTGTACCCCGCCTCGCGTGGTGCCCGATGAGTCCGCTGCTGACGCCGTCGCCGCCCGGCTCGCCGGCACCGCAGCCGGTCACCCGGCAGGTCGAGGTGCCGGCCCCGCCGAGCTGGCGGGTCCGGGCCGGCGCACCCTCGGACATCATGTGGACGATCACCAGCCTGTGCTGGGACCGACCGGCGGCGCCGACGACGCAGAGCCCGGACCGGCCGCCGGCACCGGCCGACCTGGCACCGGCCAACCGCCGGCCGCCGATCGTGCTGGTGCACGGGCTCGGAGTCGCCGCCGGACTCGGCGTGCCGGTGGCGGGCCGGCTCGCCGCCACCGGCACCGTACTGGCTCCGGACCTGCCCGGCTGCGGCCACAGCAGCAAGCCGCAGCCGGTGCCCGGCATCGCCGAGCTCGGCACCGCTGTGGCCAGCTGGCTGCCCGCCGTGGTCACCGCCCCGGCCGTACTGGTCGGCGTGTCGCTCGGTTGCCAGGTGGTGCTGGAGGCGGCCGCCCAGGCCCCCGACTGGGTGTCGGCGGTGGTGCTGGCCAGCCCCACGGTGGATCCGGGTCGCCGCACGTGGCGCAGCCAACTGTGGCGCTGGCAGGCCGAGCAGACCACCCAGTCCGTCCGGCTCAAGCGGATCCAGCTGACCGACTACCGCCGGGCGGGCCTGGGGCCGGTGCTGAGAACCTTCTCGGCGGCGCTGGCCGACCGGCCCGAGGACACGATCCGCCGGGTCGGCGTGCCGGTGCTGGTGTGCCGGGGCACCCGCGACCCGCTGGTGTCCGACCAGTGGGTCGCCGACCTGCGCCGGCAGGCCCCCGACGCCCGGCTGCGCCGACTGCCCGGCGTGGTGCACGCGATGAGCCACGACAACCCGGCCGAGTTCGCCCGGGTGATCCACGGCTTCCTCGACGAGCTCGCGACGACCGGCGGAGGTGTCGACGGTGCCCGCACCCGCGTTCCTGGCTAGCTTCGACTCTGCCTCGGCGATGCTGCTGGCCACCGCCGCGTACCTACGGGGTGAGTCGTTTCCCGCCCTCGGCCAGTCGAGACTGTTGAAACCGCTGGTGAAGGCGACCGACCTGCTGCCGGGCCGGGCCAGGGAGAAGGCGTTCATCGTCGGCGGGCTGACCGAGGCGGTACGGGCCGCGAAGATGGGCCGCATCGACGTGGCAGACGTTTCCCGGTGGGTGACCCGGGAGTACCCGCGGCGCCGCTACCCGGCGGTGGCGGTCGGCTCGTCCAGCGGCGCGCTGGTGCACCTGTGGGCGGCGCTGGGGGTGCCGTGGCTGCCGCAGACCTTCTTCATCCCGGTCGCCCAGCGGGTGCATCCGGACGATCCGACGACCGCGTTGCGCAAAGGCCTGAAGCCGGGTCGGGCGCTGCTCGACGCCAACCCGGACATCCAGCTGCACCACATGCACGACGCCAACCAGGACCGGCTGATGGTGCGGGCGCTGACCTACTTCCGGTTCAAGCGCCGCACCCTGGGTGCGGAGTACGAGGCGTTCCTCCGGGAACGGCTGGCGCCCGGCGGGACGATCATCATCGCCGACTGCCGCAAGCAGTGGCGGACCACCGCGGTCGGTGAGCGGCATGTGTTCCAGCACGGTGCGGTCGGCGGTGCCACCCAGAACGAGTTCCACCGGGGTGGCCCCCGGGTGGCGGCCTACCTGCACCGCTACGACTCCCCGGTACGCCGGTGGGTCGGCCCGGAACCGGACAGCGTCAGCCCGGAGGCGGAGTGGGGTTTCGCCCCGCAACTGGCTGAGGACATCGACCGGTTCGCCGCCGAGAACGGCTACCAGGTCCGCCGGATCGTGTTCGACCGGCCGTCGGCGCCGTCGCCGATGGTCGCCGACCTCTACCAGTGGTGGTACCGGCAGCGGCGCATCCCGGCGCGCCGGCTGCTGATCGAATCGTTCATCGTGCTCGACCCGTGGTGGACGTTGCGGACCGGCTCAGTGCCCTACTGGATGACGTTCACCATGGACCCCAGCCTGCACGACGTCGAACGCTACCTCGACGAGCGGGAACCGTACGCCGACATCCACCTGGCGCTGTTCCAGAACGGTGTGCCGGACGCGGTGGGCTGGCCACCGCCCGAGCGGTGGCAGGCGGTGCTCGACCGGGCCACCCGCAGCGGGCGCTACCTCGGCCGGAACCTGGCGGACTTTCCCTGTGAGATGTCGCTGTACGCACGGTACGACGAGGCGTTGCGCGCGATCCCGGCCCGGTATCCGATGCCGGGTCAGCTGACCCTCGCCCAGTTCGACGACTTCTGGCGGCGGTCCAGCGGGTACCCGGGCGTCAGCTGGGAGTCCCTGACACCGGCCGGGTGAGGCCCGGGCCACACCGGACCGCTCAGTTCTGCAGGAAGCCCTGGGCGACCCGGGCCTCGGCCAGCAACCGCGAGCAGGCGGCCGGGTCCGACTCGGTGATGGTGGGCACCTCGTCCTCGCCGCCGAGGCTGCGCAGGTACGCGAGTTCGGCGGGCCCGATGTGCCGGACCTTGCCGCTGTCGTGCACGACGTAGATCGGGTTCGGGGTCTGGATGGTGCACTGCACGAGGTACATGACGGTGTCTCCCGGGTCGTCGAGGTCGTCGATAATCCATCTCGGTCGGGGTGGTACCGGCGGTCGGATCGCGGTGACGATCTGCGCCGCCCGGGCGACGATCGTCGGTTTCTGAGCGACGATCGCCGGACCGGGACACTGGCTGTGTCCCCAGTCGAAGCCGTTCTCGGCCCCCATGCTGTGGTGGCCGAGTCCGCGTTCGCGCGGGCTGTTCGCGTTGCGGACCGGCACGCCGTGTTCGAGGTGTGATCGGGCCAGCAGTTGGGCGTTCGCCTCCAGCTGCGGTGCGGTGAGCCGGTCCGGCAGGAACCCTTCGTTCTCGATACTGAGCCAGGTGCGGTTGCCGGCCCGCTGTGTCCACGCCCGGATCTCGGTGTCGACCATCTGCGCGATGCGCCCGTCCTTGGCCACGACGAAGTGCGACGACACCCGCGACGCGGGGTTACGCTGCCAGGCGATGGTGCCCTCGAAGTAGCCGGCGGCGATGTGCACCACGATGCCGTGGTGCGCGTCGAGGCGGTCCTCCGGCTCGTTCAACGCACCGGTGCCGTTGCCGCTGTTCACGGTGGGACCCCGCCAGGTAGCGAGATCGGTCCAGATTCCCATGTGGTGGTGCCTCCTTTCCCAGCCGGCGGATGGGGTGGGTGGATCGATTCCGGTCGGCGTCGGAGGAACGTGGGACCGTGGACCGGCTCGGCCGCCGCCCGCCGGGTGGCCCCGCTCACCGGGGCGGTTCCGCTCGCCGGTGCGGGCGCCGCCGCGACATCAGGTCCACTGTGCGCACCGGCTGGCCAGGCCGGTGACTCACCTCGATCGGCACGTCCGGCGACAACTCGACTCCGGTCCTCCCGGTGTCGTCAGTCTTGGTGACCGACGCCTCCCGACGGTGCCATGTATCGAGAATAGCGTGACCAACAAGCTCCTGACCAGGGCAAATAACTCTAAGTATTGGCGACGATGCGCTGAGTGTGAGTCGCTGCTGACTCTGACCGGATGACACGGGCCCGCCGTCGGAAGATCCTCAGTCCTGTGTGACCGGCAGCCAGACCACCGACGGCCGCTGCGGGTCGTGGAAGATCCACCGTTGGCTGCTCCGCAGCCGGGCGGCGGTACCCAGCGGCTCCCCGGATCCCGGGTTCCTCGCCCACCGCGGATGCGCGCCACCGCTGACCTGTACCCGTAACTGTTCCCCCGCTGCCAGCCGGCAGGCGGTCGGCCAGAGGGTCACCGGCACCCGGACCGCCTCGCCGCCCGCCTCGCCATCCACTCGGGACAGTCCATCACAGATGTTCCAGGATCTACCGCGCCGGTCGACGCGGCACAGCCGGACGAATACGTCGAAGTACGCGACGCTGCAGCGGACGTACACCTCGGCCGTCACCGGGCCGATCAGCTCCACTGGCCGGTCCAGCGGCCCGCTCGTGTAGGTCAGCACGTCCGGGCGGGCCTCCAGCTCCCGGTTGTCGCGCACCCCGGCGTGCTGGGCGATCAGCATCGGCCCGCCCACCGCCGGAGTCGGTGCGGCCGGGTCGTAGCGGTGCCGGTCCGGCGCCGACCGGGGCGGCACCGACCGGCCCAGCCGACCGCCCGGCCACAGGTACCACCCGGTGGTCGTCACCGGCGGCGGCCAGTCGGCGAGGTCACGCCACCCGGCCCCGGCGACGTGCACCCGCACCGGCCGACGCCCGGACGCGGCGGGCCCTTCGCCGAAATGGGTCGCGAAGAACTCCGCCGCCTCCCGGTACGCCGTGACGAACAGTCCGGGACTGCCGTGCGTCCACGGCCCGACGGTGAGCCGGGGCCGCCGGCCCGCCGCCCGCAACGCCGCGTAGTCGGCCAGCTGAGCCGGCAGGAAGATGTCGTGCCAACCGGTCACCATCGACACCGGAGCGCGGACCTGGGCGACCTCCCGATGGAAGGTACGGGGCAGCCAGTACGGTGCCGCCGGACGGTGCTGGGTGAGCCACTCCTGGAAGAACGGCACGGTGGCGCCGGTCGCGACCCGGTCGGCCTCGGCCAGTGGCAGATGCGCCAGACCTGCGGTCAGCCGGGGCAGGCCACGACGTAGCTCACGCTGGCGGGTCAGCCACGGCACCTGCTGCGCCGACATCAGCTCCGCCCAGGTCAGCACCGTGTCCAGGGAGAACGCCCCGCCGGCGTACGTGGAGTCGCGGGTCTGCGCGGCGGTGACCACCGCGACCATCGCCCGCAGGTCGTCGCCGGCGTGGGCGGCCGTGGCCCACTGCCCGAGGCCCTGGTAGGAGATGCCGAAGGTGCCGAGCCGTCCGTCGTACCAGGGTTGCCGGCGCAGCCACTCCAGGGTGTCCAGCCCGTCGGCCCGCTCGTGCAGCAACGGCTCGAACAGGCCGTCGGACCCGAACGTGCCCCGGCACGACTGGACGACGCAGTGCCAGCCACGGCGGGCGAACAGCAGACCGAGCAGCCGAACCGGACCGCCCCGACCGTACGGGGTCCGGATCAGCACGGTCGGCGCGGCGCCCGCACCCAGCGGCCGATAGTGGTCGGTCCGCAGCCGCAGCCCGTCGCGGGTCCGCACGGCGAGGTCGCGCCGGATCCGGACCCGCCACGGACCCCCGGCCCCGAACCGCCGCAGGCCCGGGATCCCGAACCGACGAAGGCCCGGGACCCCGAACCGCCGCAGGCCCGCAAGACCGTGCCGCCGATCGGGCCGGCCGTCGGGTACGCCGTCAGCGCCCACGGCCGCCGTCCCGAGCAGCGGCGCGCACCTCGTCGCGGTGCGCCCGGGTGGACTCGCCCATCGCCGCCAGGAACCGGCGGACCGTCTCCAACTCGTCGTCGGTGAAGTCGGCCATCACGGCGTCGGTGCGCCGGCCCAGCGGGGCGAAGAACTCGCGGGCCAGGGTGGCGCCCTCGGCCGCGTACCGCAGCCGCACCTTGCGCCGGTCGTCCGGGTCCCGGTCGCGGTACAGGTGTCCGGCCCGCTCCAGCCGGTCCACCAGTGCGGTGACCGAGCCGGAGGTCAGATTGAGGTGTGCGCCCAGGCCGCCCGGGGTGATCGGTTCCCCGCTCTGTTCGGCGTCCATCACCGCGATCAGCGCCTGCAGATCGGTGGCGTGCAGGTCGTGCAGCGCGGCGAAGGCATGACCGACGTGGCCGGCGTCGACGGTGTAGCTGCGCAACCGGCGGATGATCTCCGCCACCACCGCTGACCGACCGCTCGGCCGGGTCCCCCATACACCGGCGCCCACCGTGTGCCCTCCGATCCGTGCCCTCACATGACCCTATCCCAGCCCGGTTATAGTCTTGATGAACGAGATACTGGACGGCCGTGAGATTTTGCCCCGCTCGCCAACCGGCAGGCGGGCGGAATCCCGGCGACCACCCGGCGACGAACGAGGTCTCACATGCCCACACCGCTCGGCACCCGGCTGACCGCGATCATCTGCGGCCGGTGGACCGCCTGGCTGGTCCTGCTCGCCGCGGCGGTCTTCTCCGCGCTGGTGATCGGCTTCGCCGGCGACCCGCGCACCGGCAACGATCCCACCGGGGCGCTGCCCGACTCCGCCGAGTCGGTCCAGGTCGCCGAACTGCGCCGGCAACTGCCCGGCGGGCAGCTCAACCCCGCCCTCGTCGTCTACTCCCGCGACGGTGCCCCGCTGACCGCCGACGACGACGCCGCGATCACCGCCGACCGCGCGGCCTTCGCCCGCGACGCCGTCGGCGAGGTCGGCCCACCGGTGTACGCCCCCGACCGCACCGCCGCCCTGGTCGCCGTCCCACTCCCCGCCGAGATCGACATCGAACGCCTCGGCGAGATCGTCGACCGGCTCCGCGCCGAGGCCCGCGCTGGACTTCCCGCCGGCGCCGAAGCCGAACTCACCGGCGGTGCCGGCTTCACCGCCGACGTCGCCGCCGCCTTCGACGGCGCCAACGTCACCCTGCTCGCCGCCACCGTCGCCGTCGTCGCCGCCCTGCTGCTGATCACCTACCGCAGCCCCTGGCTGTGGCTGGTGCCGCTCGCCGTGGTCGGCACCGCCGATGTGGTCAGCAACGGACTCATCGCCATCGTCAGCCGCGCCGTCGACCTGCGGATCGACCCCTCCACCACCGGCATCGTCGACGTGCTCGTCTTCGGTGCCGGCACCAACTACGCCCTGCTGCTGATCGCCCGCTACCGCGAGGAACTGCGCCGCGAACCCGACCGCCGCCGAGCGCTGCGCCGGGCGCTGGGCTCCGCCGGCCCAGCAATCACCGCCAGCGCCCTGACCGTTGTGCTCAGCCTGCTCACCCTGCTCGCCGCCGTACTCGCCAACGACCGCGCGATCGGCGTCGCCGGCGCCGTCGGCATCACCACCGCCATGCTGTACGGCCTGATCGTGCTGCCCGCCGCGCTGTCCGTCTGCGGACGCGGCCTGTTCTGGCCATTCGTCCCCCGCCCGGGACAGGCCGACCCCACCCGCAGCGGCATCTGGGCCCGGGCCGGCGCGCTGGTCAGCCGCCGACCCCGCACCGTACTCGCCGGCTCCCTGCTACTGCTCGCCGTGCTGGCCACCGGCCTGTTCGACGCCCGGATCGGGCTGAGCAAGACCGAACAGTTCCGGGTCAGCGCCGAATCCATCGACGGGCTGGTCACCCTGTCCCGGTCCTTCCCACCCGGCGCCGCCGACCCGGTGATCGTCGTCGCCGACGCCGCCCAGACGCCGGCGGTGCTCGCCGCCATCGAAACGGTCGACGGGGTCGCCAGCGCCCGACCAGCCGGCGGCGCCACCGACCTCGCCGTCGTCGAGGTGGTGCTGCGCGCCGAACCGGACAGCGCGGAAAGCTACCAGGTCATCCGGGACATACGCGCCGCGCTCGACTCCGTACCGGCCGCCGACGCCCTCGTCGGCGGCTCCGTCGCCGCGAACCTCGACACCCGCGACGCCGCCCTGCGTGACCTGCGGGTCGTCGTCCCACTGGTGCTCGTGGTGGTGCTGGCGGTGCTGATCGTGCTGCTCCGGTCGATCGTCGCACCGCTGATCCTGGTCGGTACGGTCGTCGCCACCTTCTTCGCCGCCCTCGGCGCGGCCACCACCCTGTTCACCCAGGTGCTCGGCTACCCGGCGCTGGACACCAGCGTGCCGCTGCTGGCGTTCCTGTTCCTGGTCGCCCTCGGCGTCGACTACAACATCTTCCTCACCACCCGGGCCCGGGAGGAGGCGGCCGTCGACGGCACCCGGCAGGGCATGCGGACCGCGCTCGCCGTCACCGGCGGGGTAATCACCAGCGCCGGCATCCTGCTCGCCGCGGTCTTCACCGTCCTGGGGGTGCTGCCGCTGGTCACCCTGACCGAGATCGGGGTGATCGTCGGGTTCGGCGTACTGCTCGACACGTTGCTGGTCCGGACGCTGCTGGTGCCGGCGATCGCGATAGTGCTCGGCCGACGGTTCTGGTGGCCGAGCGCGCTCGCCCGCCACCGCGTCCCGCAGCCGGTGCCGGTCAGGGCCGACCCCACGCCGAAGCCGGTCAGGGCCGACCCGATGCCGGGCCGGCGCGCCGATGCCGGAGGATAGGAGCATGCAGACCCGCTCCGATCTCCGTAACGTGGCCATCATCGCGCATGTCGACCACGGCAAGACCACGCTGGTTGACGCGATGCTGCGCCAAGGCGGCCAGCTGCACGCCCGCGCCGAACTGCCCGACCGGGCGCTGGACTCCATGGACCTGGAGCGCGAAAAGGGCATCACCATCCTGGCCAAGAACACCGCGATCAGCTACGTGCCCGACCAGGGCGACCCGGTCGTCATCAACATCATCGACACCCCGGGGCACGCCGACTTCGGCGGCGAGGTGGAGCGCGGCCTCACCATGGTCGACGGCGTGGTGCTGCTGGTCGACGCCAGCGAGGGGCCGCTGCCGCAGACCCGGTTCGTGCTGCGCAAAGCGCTGCAGGCCCGGCTACCGATCATCCTGGTGATCAACAAGGTGGACCGGCCGGACGCGCGGATCAAAGAGGTCGTCGACGACACGTACGAGCTCTTCCTCGACCTCGACGCCGACGAGACCCAGATCGACTTCCCGATCGTGTACGCCTGCGCCCGCGACGGCGTCGCCTCGCTGACCCAGCCGGCCGGCGGCGCGGTGCCGGACGACAGCGACAACCTGGAGCCACTGTTCCGGACCCTGCTGGAGACGATCCCGGCACCGGCCTTCGACCCGGACGCGCCGCTGCAGGCGCACGTGACCAACCTCGACGCCTCCCCGTTCCTGGGCCGACTGGCGCTGTGCCGGGTCCGGCAGGGCACCATCCGCAAGGGCCAGACCGTCGCCTGGTGCCGCACCGACGGCAGCCTGCAGAAGGTCCGCATCTCCGAGCTGCTGATGACCGAGGGACTGGAACGCAAGCCCGCCGAGGCAGCCGGCCCGGGCGACATCATGGCGGTGGCCGGCATCCCGGACATCATGATCGGCGAGACCCTGGCCGACGCGGACGACCCCCGCCCGCTGCCGTTGATCACCGTCGACGAGCCGGCGATCTCGATGACCCTGGGCACCAACACCTCACCGTTGGCCGGCAAGGTCAAGGGGTCGAAGGTGACCGCCCGGCTGGTCAAGGACCGGCTGGACCGCGAACTGATCGGCAACGTGTCGCTGCGGGTACTGCCCACCGAACGCCCGGACGCCTGGGAGGTGCAGGGTCGTGGTGAGCTGGCGCTGGCCATCCTGGTCGAGCAGATGCGCCGCGAGCAGTACGAGCTGACCGTCGGCAAGCCGCAGGTGGTCACCCGGGAGATCGACGGACGGGTCTGCGAGCCGGTGGAGCGGCTGACCATCGACGCCCCCGATGAGTACCTGGGCGCGATCACCCAGCTGCTGGCCACCCGGAAGGGCCGGATGGAGCAGCTGGTCAACCACGGCACCGGCTGGATCCGGATGGAGTGGCTGGTACCGGCCCGCGCGCTGATCGGGTTCCGGACCGAGTTCCTCACCGAGACCCGCGGCACCGGCATCCTGCACCACGTCTTCGAGTCCTACGAGCCGTGGTTCGGCGAGCTGCGGACCCGGCCCACCGGATCACTGGTCGCAGACCGGACCGGCGTGGCGACCAGCTTCGCCATGTTCAACCTGCAGGAACGCGGCTCGCTCTTCGTCGAGCCGGGCACCCCGGTGTACGAGGGCATGCTGGTCGGCGAGAACTCCCGCGCCGACGACATGGACGTCAACATCACCAAAGAGAAGAAGCTGACGAACATGCGCTCGTCGACCGCCGACGAGTTGGAGCGGCTGGTGCCGCCCCGCAAGCTCTCCCTGGAGCAGGCGCTGGAGTTCTGCCGCGAGGACGAGTGCGTCGAGGTCACCCCCGAGGCGGTACGGCTGCGCAAGGTGATCCTCGACCAGACCGCCCGGGCCCGGGCGGCGGCCCGCCGCAAGCACCAGAGCTGAACCGCACCGCCGCTGGGGTCGCCGGCTGCCGGCGACCCCAGCGGCCGGTCACTTGACGATGTCGGCGAGCTCCCGCTTACGGTCCCGGGACGACTTGACCAGGCTGGCCACCGTGGTGACCAGCAGGGTCACGAAGATGACGGTCAGCGACAGCCAGATCGGGATGTGCGGTGCCCAGCCGACCGGATCGCCACCGTTGACGAAGAACAGGGTGTTGTCGGCCAACGCCTCCAGCACCAGCTTCACCCCGATGAAGCCCAGCACCACCGCCAGGCCGTAGCTGAGGTAGACCAGCCGGTCCAGCAGGCCGCCGAGCAGGAAGTAGAGCTGCCGCAGCCCCATCAACGCGAAGACGTTGGCGGTGAAGACCAGGTACGGCTCCTGGGTGATGCCGAAGATCGCCGGGATCGAGTCCAGCGCGAAGATGAGGTCGGTGACGCCGATCGCGATCATGACGATCAGCATCGGCGTGAACATTCGCCGGCCGGCCTCGGTCAGCGTGGTCAGCCGGCCACCGTCGTAGGCGCCGGAGACCGGCAGCACCCGACGGCTCCACCGGATCAGCGCGTTCTCGGAGAACTCGTCGGTCGTCTCAGGCTGGCGCAGCTGACCGATGGCGGTGTAGATGAGGAAAGCGCCGAAGATGTAGAACACCCAGGAGAACTGGGAGATCAGCACGGCGCCCGCCGCGATGAACCCGCCGCGTAGCACCAGCGCCAGCACGACGCCGACCAGCAGCACCTTCTGCTGGTACTTCCGGGGCACCACGAACCGGCCCATGATGATCACGAACACGAAGAGGTTGTCGACGGAGAGGCTCTTCTCCGTGACGTAGCCGGCGAAGAACTCGCCGGCGTACCGCCCGCCGGACGTGGCCCACACCCCGAGGCCGAAGATCACCGCTAGCACGATGTAGAAGACGGTCCAGCCGGCCGACTCGCGCATGCTCGGTTCATGCGGCCGCCGGACGATGATCAACAGGTCGGCGATCAGCACCGCGGTCAGTACGACCAGGCTGACCAGCCAGACCCAGGCAGGGATGTTCACTCGGACCTCCGGCAGACACAGGGCACCGCCGACCGGCACCGGGACAGGGACGCCCCAGCCTTCGTGGAGATGCGCACAGCAGTGACTGACGGAGGTCTCTTCCGCCATCGTCTGCCGAACTGTCTGCCTCGGTGACGACGACCGCAGGTGCCGGGTCGGTCCACCATGCGGGCCAACCGTGCTGACGACACCAGCGCGAGGGAATACTCCCCTCCTCCTGCGTCATTGTTGCGCAACCACCGGGAAAACGACACACCGGGGCGGGTTACCGGTGACGACAAGCACAACTTCTCAGGCATCCTAGGAGGCTAGATAGTCCTCGAAGCGGCAGCCATACCCGCCGGAGACGGCCCCTCGGGCCGGTCCGGGCGCAGCCGTGTGGCAGGCTTCCCGCCATGGTGCTTGAGATCGCGCTGGTCGATGTCCAGCCCGGCCGGGAAGCCGACTTCGCCGCAGCGTACGCCGCCGGCCGCCACCTGCTGGCCACCACCGACGGCTGCCGGTCGGTGCGGATGACCCGGGGAGTGGAGAGTCCCAGCCGGTTCGTACTGCTGGTCGAATGGGACTCCGTCGACGCGCACGAGCAGAACTTCCGCGCCACCGACCGGTACCTGCGGTGGCGGGAACTGATCGGCCCGTACTTCGCCGCGCCGCCGGTGGTCGAACACTTCGTCGACCTGCCGACGTGACCCGGACCCTGCCGACGTGAGCCGGACCCTGCCGGCGTCCGGCCGGTTCGGACCGATCCGGAGCCTGCGGTGCGGGTAGAGATCGTGACCGCCGGCAGCCGGGGCGACGTCGCACCGTACACCGGTCTGGGACAGGCCCTGCGCGCCGCCGGCCACCGGGTCACCGTGACGACCCACGGCACCTTCGACGCGCTGGTGACCGGCAGCGGTCTCGCCTTCCGGCCGCTGCCCGGTGACCCGTACGCCGCCCAACTCACCCCCGGCGGGCGGCGGCTGCACCGGCTCGGCGGTGGGCTGCGCGGCACCGCCGAGTTCGTCCGGCAGGGCCGGCGCTACCTCGACGATCTCGCAACCGGGCTGGTCGACGTCGGTGCCGACGCCGACGTACTGCTGCTGGCCACCACGACCGCGCCGCTGGGCTACTCGGCGGCGCAGCGACACGGGATCCCGAGCATCGGGGTCTTCCTGCAACCGGTCGCACCGACCGGCGACTTCCCGCCGGTGCTGCTCGGCGACCGGTCCTTCGGGTCGGCCGGCAACCGGGCGCTGGGGCGCGGCGCCGAGGCGGCCAGCGCCCGGGCGTACGACCACTCCTCCCGGCGGCTGCGCCACCGGCTCGGCCTGCCGCCGGTCCCGCTGGCCGCCCTGCTGCGGCAGGCCAGGCGCTCAGGCTGGCCGGTGCTGCACGGGTTCAGCCCGAGCGTGCTCCCCCGACCAGCCGACTGGCGCCCCGGACTGGAGGTCGTCGGCTACTGGTGGCCGGCCACCGATCCGCACTGGACTCCCCCGCCGGAGCTGACCGGGTTCCTGGACGCCGGCCCGCCGCCGGTGCTGATCACCTTCGGCAGCATGGCGGTGCTCGACGCGTCACTTCCGACACTTATCGGTACGGCGCTGCGCCGGGCCGGCGTACGCGCGATCGTGCAGGCCGGTTGGGGCGGGCTGCGGGTCAGCGACGACGGCGTCCGCCCGGTCAGCGGCGACGGCGTCCTCGCGGTCGGCGACGTACCGCACGACTGGCTGCTGCCCCGGGTCGCCGCGGTGGTCCACCACGCGGGGGCCGGCACCACCGCCGCCGGGCTGCGGGCCGGGGTGCCGGCGGTGACCGTACCGCTCATCGCCGACCAGCCGTTCTGGGCCGCCCGGCTGGCGCGCCTCGGGGTCGCCACCGAACCGCTGCCGGCCCGGCGGCTCACCGCCGACCGACTGGCCGACGCCATCCGCGCGGTGCTCGACCGGCCGACGTACGCCGAACGGGCCCGGCACCTCGCGGCCCGGATCGCCGCCGACGACGGGTACGCCGCGGTGCTGCGCGCCGTCGACCGGGTCACCCGCCGCTGACCGGATCCGCAGCGGCGGCCGGACCGGTAGCCGCTGCGACCTCCGACGCCGTATCGGGGAAGGCGTGCGGGATGCGTTCCAGGACGCCGCCGGCGAAGACGTCGTACAGCGGCAGCTCCCGCAGATGCACGTAGCCGATGTGGCAGTCGCACGAGTCCAGTGGGCAGGGGCGCGGCCGCAGTGCGGCCCGGTAGGAGCCGTCGTAGAGGTTGCCCAGCGGTTCGGCGACGAAGTGGCACCGGCGTACCGTGCCGGCCCCGTCGACCGAGACCACCGACTCCCCGGTGCGGCACGACCGGCCAGCCGAGTCGTGCGGGTGCACGCTGTAGCCGAACAGCGGGTCGATCGCGGTCCACGCCCGCTGCTGCGCGGCGTCGTAACGGTGCCCGTCGGCGGCGTTGACCCAAAGGTATACCTCGGCCGGTAGCGCGGCCCGCAGCGACCGGGCGGCCGCCAGGTGCTCGGGCAGGCCGACGACCCCTACCGAAAACCGCACCCCGGCGGTACGCAGCGTGCCGCAGCGGCGCAGGAAGACCTCCCGGTCGACCTGGCCCGGGTGGTACGTGGCCCAGAACGCCAGCCGGCGACGCTGGTCGATGTCGGCGTCGGCCAGGAAATCCAGCCGGGCGGCCAGGTTGGTCTGGATCGCCACCCGGCCCACCTGCGGCAGCCCGGCCAGCCGCAGCAGCGCCCGCCGGTACCAGGACCGGGTCAACGCCTCGCCCCACGGGGTGAACAGCACCGAGATCCGGTCGTCGTGCGGATTACGCACGGCCCAGTCGACGAACCGGTCGAGCGCCACCCGGTCGGTGCGCAGCGTTGCCGGGTCGTCGCGGCGTTTGGCGAACGGACAGTACGGGCAGTCGTAGTTGCAGCTGGCCAGCGGACCCCGGTAGAGGATGCTCAGGTCCATCCGGCTCACCGGGCCGGCAGGCCGGCCATCGCCGCCCGGACCTCGGTCGAGACCAGCCACGGGCCGATCGCGTCGCTGCGGGCCAGGCCGGCTCCGGTCAGCGCCAGCCGGTCCGGGGTGATCGTCAGCCAGCCCCGGTCGACCAGCGTCGCCAGCTGCGGGAAGTCGTTGACGGCCCGGGTGGCGAACCGCGCCGTGTACGCCGCCTGGTCGCATCCGTCGGCGCGCAGCAGCGAGGTGATCAGCCAGCGGCGGCGCTGTTCGTCGCGGTCCAGCCGGAAACCCACCTCGGCGACGTCGAAGTCGGACTCCGGCCGGCGCAGGTAGTCGTCGATGATCGCCCGTACCTGCCCGACGGAGACCGCGTAGTCGAACGAGTAGTGCAGGTCGCTGGTGTAGGACCGGGCGCCGCAGCCGAGTCCGACCATCCCGTCCTCCTGGCAGGAGTACGCCGGGGCGTCGACGACCGGCAGCGACGAGCGGCGGAAGTGCCGCATCGACAGTTGCCGGTAGCCGGCGGCGCGCAGCCGGTCGACGCCGTGCCGGTACAGCGTCTGCCGTTGGGCGTCCCACTGTGGATCAGGCAGGTCGGCCGGGGCACGGCGGGCCAGGCCGGTCAGTGGGCGGACGTAGAGCGGGTAGAGGTAGATCTCCTCCGGCTCCCAGCGCAGCGCCGCGTCGAGCGACTGCGCCCAGGTGGCGTCGGTCTGGCCGGGGATGCCGTAGATCAGGTCGATGTTCAGCTCCGGGATCGGCTGGTCCCGGATAGCGGCCAGGGCGCGCTCGACCTCGACGCGACGCTGCGGCCGGCCGGCGGCCCGCGCCTCGGCGTCGAGGAAACTCTGCACGCCGATGCTGATCCGGGTGATGCCGTGGGCGGCGAGCACCGCCAGCCGGTCCGGTGTGGCGGTGGCCGGCGACGTCTCCACCGCCGTCGGCACGCCCGCCGGCCGGAACCTGTCGACCAGGTCGAACATCGTGGACAACTCGTCCGCGTCCAGGTAGGTGGGGGTGCCGCCGCCGACGGCGACTCGGGCGAACCGGGCGTCGTCGCCGAGCGCGGCAGCCACCCGTACCGCCTGGCGGCGCAGCTGGTCGAGGTAGGCGGCCACCTGCCCGGCCGGCGGGTTGGCCCGGGTGAACAGGTTGCAGAAGCCGCAGCGCATCTCGCAGAACGGCAGGTGCAGGTAGAGGAACAGCTCCGTTCGGCGCTGCCCGGACCAGACGTCGGCCAGCGCGGGGCGCGGCCGCAGCGGCCGGTACGCCGTCTTGTGCGGATACCCGTACAGGTAACCCTGGTACGGCGAGCCGTCCAGGTCCGCGACGGTCACGCCGGGTCCGGCGTCGCGGCGTCGGACCAGTCGCCGGGGGCGATCACGAAATCGGCGTACGGCACCGTCCACACCACCTCGTGGCCGACCCGGTGCCCGCTGTGCCCGTCCTCGCCGTACGCGGTGCCGTGATCGGCGCAGATGATCGTCAGGCAGGGCCGGCCCCGGGAGCTGGCCATGGCGAACAGCCGGCCGATGTGCCGGTCGACGTACTCCAGGGCGGCGGCGTGGCTGTCCCGGTTGTCGCGTTCGGTGCCCGGCAGATAGTGCCGGTTCGGCTGGTGCATCGCGGCCACGTTGACGAACAGGAACAGCGGCTGGTCGGCGGGTACGGCCGGGACGACCTCGGCGATCCGGTCCAGCTGGGCCTCGAAGCAGCCGGGCGCGGTCACCCCGAACGCCGACTCCCAGTGCGCCTCGGCGAACAGTCCCGGCAGGGTCGCGCCCAGCGGCGAGGACCGGTTGAAGAACCCGACCCCGCCGACGCACACCGTGTGGTAGCCCTCCTTGCGCAGCGCGGTGACCAGGTCGGGTGCGTCGAAGACCCAGGTGTGCTCGTCGGTGGTGGCGCTGCCCGGGAAGGCGGCGGCGAACATCCGGGGGTGGCTGCCCGGTTCGGCCGGGGTAGGCAGGAAACCGGTGAAGAACGCCTGATGCGCGGCGTAGGTGAAGCTGGCCGGGCTGTGCCGGCGCTGCCACTGCCCGTCGGGCAACGCGCGGGCCAGCTGCGGTGTCCGACCGGCGGCGAGCAGCTCGGCCGCCACGTCGTAACGCAACGTGTCGAGCGTGACGAACAGCAGGTCGTGGCTGCCGATCAGGTCCTTCATGCCGACCTCCCCATCGCGGCCGTGGTCCGCCAGGCGGCGAACCGGCCGGTACGTATGGCATGCAGTTGGGCAGCGTAGCTGTCCCGCCCGGCGGCGTCGCACACCGTGGGGAGCAGATCGCCGAAGGCGTTCACCTCCGCCACGGCGTGCCGCCGCCAGTCACTGCCGATCATCAGGTCCACTCCGACGTGCAGGCTGCCGGTGAAGCAGCGGGCCGTGCGTACACAGTCGGCCAGCGCCGCCGCCCACCGGCGGGGGCCGAACGCCGCCCGCACCGCCGCCGGGTCACCGCGCCGGTTGCCCAGGTGCAGGTTGGTCAGCGGGCCGTCGCTGCTGCGCACCACCAGGTGGCCCGGCACGCCGGCGATCACCAGCACCCGCAGGTCGACGACCCGGCCGTGCAGGCCGGCCTTCGGGAACCAGCGCTGCACCAGCAACCCGTCCGGGGCCAACCGGTCCACGATAGAGGCAACCTCCCGCTCGGTGCGGTAGGTGCGCACCCGCAGCGAGTTGAACAGCCGCCCGTCGTCGGCCAGCTCGACCGAGGTGACCGCCTGCACCCGCCGGCCGTGCGCGTGCAGGGCGAGCACCCCGGACGCCGACGACCCGTGCACCGGCTTGACGAAGACCCGGGCCCAGCCGACGTCGGACAGAGCGGTACGCAGCTGCGCCCAGTCGCCGGGTGCGGTGTCCAGGATGGCCGGTTGCGCCACCCCGGCGGCGGCCAGCCGCCGGTGCCCGGCCCGTTTGTCGAACAGGACGGCGATGTCGGCCGGGTCGTTGAGCAGGGTCGCGCCGGCCCGCCGGGCGGCGTCGGTGAGCCGGTCCAGGGCGGCGCGCAGCCCGGCGTACCAGGCGGCGCCGCCGCTGATCTCGCCGTGGTCGAGTGGCCGGCCGGCGCCGCGCAGCAGCCGGTCCACCTCGGAGTCCTCGCCGGGCGAGTCGATCCGTACCGTCGCCCCGCCGGGCAGGGCTACATCCTCCCCGGCGGCGAGCTTCCGCCAGGGCAGCACCCGAACCCGCAGGCCAGCGGCGTGCGCGGCGGTGCGGAACGCCCCGACCCGCCGGTTGCCCGGGTTGCCGACCACGACCAGCGGCGTGGTGTGGCTCATCGGGTGAGGTTAACAACCGGTCATTCGCCGACCGAGACGTACCGCCCCCGGTGCGGGTCGACCTCCTGCTGGTCGCTCAGGTCGATATCGACGCCGGGCAGCGCGGCCGGCAGCCGGACCATCATCGCGTCGGACAGGTAGTGCCGGTGCAGGTCGAGACGGCGCAGGTGGGTCAGCGGCTGCCCGGCGAGCAGGGCGGTGGCACCGTCGTCGCTGAGTGTGCCCAACGACAGGTCGACGGTTTCCAGGCGGGGCACCACCGCCGCGGCGGTCAGGGCGGCGGCGACCGCGTCGGCGATCTCGGCGTTACGCAGCCCGAGGGTACGCAGCGCGGGCAGCCGGGTGCCGTCGAGGATCGGCGCCAGGTCGTCCACTGAGGTGTCACCTTCGTAGTCGGGGGTGCCCAGCCACAGTTCCAGATGGGTGCAGGCCGGCAGATCGCTGGCGGCCACGGCGCGGGTGAGGGCGGCCGGCAGCCCGCCGGACTCGATGGCGAACTCCCGCAGCCCGGTGTGCCGCACCGGCTGCAACAGCAGCGACATCGCACCGCGTACCCGCAGCACCTGCAGCGCCGGGTAGGCGGCCAGCAGCGGGGTGACGTCGGGCTGCAGGATCCAGGAGATCTCGCACTCGTCGAAGGTCATCTCGCCGAGGAACACGGCCCGCAGGTTGGTCAGCCGGGACGCGGCGTCAACCAGCAGCTCCAGCGGGAACGCCACGTCCCACGGTTCGCCCCAGTCACCGGTCACCAGCGCGTCGACGCTCGCCGGGTCGACGGTGTCCAGCCAGGTGGCGAAGAGTTGGGCGAATTCGACCTCGTCATCCTCCGAGACGCTGAGTCGCCAGGCGACCGGGGTGCCGGTGTGCTCCGCCGCGGTCTGCGGATCGAAGTCGACTACCGGCAGTCCGGCGAAATGGGTGATGTGCTCGTTGATGGTCATCGACGGCGCTCCGGGGAGGGCGTGGGGCTGCGGACCCGGCACGATAGCAACCCGGTGCGACGCCGCGCTGCCCGTCGCGCCCTACTGCGGCGACCGCAGTTCACTTGATTGCCCGGAGTCGGCCATTGCTGGAAGGGCTGCGGCGATGCAGTCGAAAACCCGCTGGAGTCCGTCTCGGAACTGGTCGTCGCGGCTCAGGTGTGGCTGACGCGCCCGAGTTACGATCTTGGTGAAGATGGGGTACTCGCCGCTTCTCACCAGTTGGTCCACGTACGGGTGGCTCCGCGCCATCCACTCCGACTCGCTGAGCCCGCTGCGGCGCAGCTCCTTGGCTGAGCCGATCTCCTCGCGGACGGTGCCCTCGATGTAGCCGCTCAACATGGCTATGAGGCCGAGGTTCTCGTCGATGGGGATGACGTCATCGAGCACTCCCATCAGCCGTTCGATCAGGAGCAGCTGGTTAGGGCCGAAGCTGGGCAGTGACCGCTGCACGGTGGCCATCCAGGGATGCCTCAGCCACATGGCCCGAAGCCCGTCGGCGTAGCGCGTCAGGTCCGTGCGCCAGTCGCCCGAGGGCATCCCCGCGACGTCGATCTCGCCCATCACCTGGTCGGCCATGAGATCGACAAGATTGTCGCGACTCGGGACGTACCGGTAGAGGGACATCGCACCGGCGCCGATCTCGGCGGCGATCCGTCGCATGGTGGCGGCCTCCAGCCCTTCGGCGTCGGCGATCCGGATCGCCGCCTCGGCGATCTGGGCACGGCTGTAGCCCGGTTTCGGCCCGTAGGCCGGGCGCTCGGGTCGCATCCAGATGTTCACGTACTCGCCGTCGGTCACCGTATCCACCCCCTCTGCTGCGTACATAGTACCCAGTAAGGGGGCAGGGGCGGATCCGATCGTCGTCGCCGACGGGCTGCGCAAGTCCTTGGCACCGTCCCTGCGCTGCGAGCCGACGACATCGCCGTCATCGACCACGGACAGGTGATCGCCACCGGCACGCCAGACGAGCTGAAGGCCACGATCGGGGACCGTCTCGACGTCACCGTCGAAGACCCCGCCGCGTTACCTGCGGCGGCGACCGTTCTGACCATCCTGACCGGCGCCGAACCCACGACGGCCGGAGCCGACCGGCTCAGCGTCGCACTGCCCGCCGCCGGCATGCGTCTCGCCGGCATCGTGCGCGAGCTCGACCACGCCGGAGTCGTCACCGCCGACGTGAGCCTGCGCCGCCCCACCCTCGACGAGGTGTTCCTGCGCCTCACCGGTCGCAGTGAGCCCGTCCGATGACCGCCAACAGCACCACACACCACTGGGTCGCCTGGGCTGGACACTCACCGACGGGCTGACCCTGATCGGCCGCGAGCTCGCACGGCTGCGGCAGGAGCCCATCTCGGTCACGACCGGACGAGGCGCACGCCGGTCGCGAGCAGCCAGACGAGCCAGGCGACGAACCCTAGGAGCCCGACGAAGATCAGCGGCGAGCCGTCGGCGATCGCGAGGTTGCCCAGCCCCGCAGCGAGCAGCAGGCTCCCGCCCACCATGCCCAGCAGGCGCTGCCAAGCCGGAGTCAGCCCGCTCGCGTGCGCGGCGAGGGCCGAGCCGATGCAGGTGGTGCCGAGCATCGGCAGCGCCAGCGCGAACGCCGCCGCGTGAATCTGCCAGACCAGCCCGAACGCGGGCGTCGGCTCGGCGAGCCCGCTGGCGGAGAGCACAAGCCCGATCTGCAGGACGTTGACAAGCACGAAGATTGCCGACAGCGTCGCGCCAGCGGCCACGGCGAGGCGCGCCCAGTCGGTGCCCGCTCCGCCCCGCCGCTCCACGAGGCCACGCAGGCCCGTCACGAACACGAGCAGCAGCGGCAGGTACACGGCTACAAGACCGGACACGATCGCGACAGCGTCACGGTTGGCCGCGTAGTAGACCAGCACGTCCTCGATCGGAGCGCCGTAGGGCAGCGCGCCCGTCACCGCAAACAACACGTTCTCGATCACCACCAACACCGCGAACACGATCGCCGCTGCACCGACGAGCCGGCCCCCTCGAACGAACAAACTGCGGGCTGGCGTGGTGGCGGTGTCCTCCGGGGATCTCATCTCTTACTCCTTCATCACGGTCGGATGGCCGGCGGGTTGTCGAGCGCGTTCGAGGTGCCGCTGGCTCGTACACCGTACGTCGTACACCGTACTAGGATTCGTACACCGTACTATCGCCGTACGCTGTACGATCGTCAAGCCGTTCGAGGGAGCGAGGAGACCCGGGTCTGTGAGGAAGCAACGCCAGGTCGCGTCAGACGCGGGGCTGAGCAAGCAGCGGGTGGTGGCCGAGGCGATCCGGATCGCCGACCGCGAGGGGGTCAACGGACTGAGCATGCGCCGGCTGGCTAGCGCGCTCGACGCGGGCGCGATGTCGCTCTACTACTACGTGGCGAGCAAGGACGAGTTGCTGGACGCCATGATCGATGTCGTGTTCGAGGAGATCGAGCTCCCGCCCGAGGGGACCGACTGGCGGTCTGCGATGCGACGGCGGTCGGTGTCCGCCCGCCAGGTTCTCGCACGCCACCCGTGGGCGATCGGCCTGATGGAGTCACGGACGTCGCCGGGGCCCGCGCACCTGCGCCACCGCGAGGCGGTCACCGCCTGCCTGCGCAGGGCCGGCTTCTCGGTTCTGATGGCGACGCACGCCAACTGGTTGCTCGACGTCTACGTCTACGGGTTCGCCCTGCAGGAAGCCAGCCTGCCGTTCGACACCGCCGACAAGTTCGCGGACATGGCCGAGGACGTCTACCTGCCCCAGCTTCCTCCTGACGAGTTCCCCTACCTCAACGAGTCCGCCGCAGCGCTCGTCGCGGCCGGCTACGACCCGGCAGAGGAGTTCATCTTCGGCCTCGACCTCGTCCTAGCCGCCCTCGATCCGCTGAGAGCCTCCGCGTAGCAGCGCTCACGGACCGTCCCGCAGCCCTTCGGCAGGTCCCTCAAGACATGCTGATCCAAGCTTCGTCACTGACGATCACAAGGCGCCGAAGCTGTTCGGTCAGCCGCGCAGGCCGTCCACGAAGGAGCGCCAGGCGGTGGCGGGGAAGGCCAGCCGTGGACCGGTCGGGTCGGTGGAGTCGCGGACCGCCACCACCCCGCCGGCCGGGGCGACCTCGACGCAGTTACCGTTGGCGTTGCTGCGGCTGCTCTTACGCCAACGCAGCCACTCGGTTGGGGTCGACTGCATGCCGCACCCCCTTTCGGCAGGCGATTCAATCAACTCTCTGCCACCAGCTTAGCCAGCAGATCCCGGCTGTCATCGACCGCCAACGCCGCCTGCTGCAACCAGCGGCCGATTCGGGCGTAAAGGATCGCGTCCTCGTCGTCGGTGAGGTGAATGTCGCTGGTCAACGTCTCCAGCACCACGGTGCGGGGATCGGCCGGGTCGGGAAACGAGTAGAGCGAGAAGCTGGTGTGCGGCACGAACGAGTCGTGCACGACCGCTTCGAGCGGCAGCACCTGGATGGTGACGTTGTCCAGCTCGCTGAGCGCGGTCAGGTGGCGCAGCTGGCCGCGCCGGGTCTCCGGCGGCACGCTGGCCCGCAGCAGCGCACTCTCGTCGATGACCGCCTCGTAGTGCGGCGGGTGCTCTCGGCGCAGCACCTTCCTGTCGGGCGGTACGCGCCAAGGTGTCAGCGTTGATGTCGAGGTCACCGTAGACGTCGCGACCGGAACGCACCCGCAGCCAGGCGTACTCCGGGGTCTGCAGCAGCCCAGGCACCAGCAGTTGCTGGTACTCGAAGATCGTGGCAGCGCTGGCTTCGAGCTCGGTGTAGCCACGCTGGCGTTGACCCATCGACCCGAGCGCCTTCCACCAGCCTCGAGTGGCGGCGGCATCGCGGGCAATGATGACCAGCTTCTCCCGGTCGGCCGGCACGACGTTGTAGACGTCGAGCAGGTCCAGGATGCCAGCCAGGTCGGGTCGGCTCTGACCGAGCTCCAGCCGGGACAACTTCGAAGTTTCCGGCCGTCGGCTGGGGTCTGGAGTACGCCGACGAGGCGTTGGTCTACTTCCGGCACCCGCAGCGGGAGATCCGTGAGGTCGGCGTCTTCCGCACGGTCGAGGACGCCTGGGACTTCTACCTGCAATGGGGCGAGCTGGAGCTGGTCCGCCCCGGTGAGCCGGGCTGGCCGGCGACGCCTGCCCAGCCCACACCACCGGCCGGCCAGGGCGAACCCGAGCAGCGAGACGACGACGGGACAGGACTCGACGACACGTGGGGACTGCTGTGGCGGGCCAGTCAGCGCCCCGGTGCCGAGCTGGCCCAGCTCTACCCCGGCGATCGGCTCAGCTGACGCCGGCGACGTCCATCGCCCGCAGCTCCTTCTTCAGCTCGGAGATCTCGTCGCGGATCCGGGCGGCCAGCTCGAACTGCAGCTCGCGGGCAGCGTTCAGCATCTGGTCGTTGAGCTCCTGGATCAGTTGGGCCAGGTCGGCGCGGGCCATGCCGGCGCTCGACGGGGTGGCGGCACCCCGGCCCTTGCTGCGGGTCTCCGGCACCGGGCCCTTGCCCCGGGACATCTGCCGGCCGGAGCCGCCGACCGACCGACCGGCGAGCGCGCCGTCGGTGTCGTCGGCCTCCCGGTAGATGTCGTCGAGGATGTCGTGGATCTTCTTGCGCAGCGGCTCCGGGGAGATGCCGTTGGCCTCGTTGTACGCCACCTGCTTGGCCCGCCGCCGGTTGGTCTCGTCGATCGCGTCCGCCATCGACGGGGTCATTTTGTCGGCGTACATGTGGACCTCGCCGGAAACGTTACGGGCGGCCCGGCCGATGGTCTGGATCAGCGACCGGCCGCTGCGCAGGAAGCCCTCCTTGTCGGCGTCGAGGATCGCGACGAGCGACACCTCGGGCAGGTCCAGGCCCTCGCGGAGCAGGTTGATGCCGACCAGTACGTCGTAGTCGCCCTTGCGCAGCTCACGCAGCAGCTCGACCCGGCGCAGCGTGTCGACCTCGGAGTGCAGGTAGCGCACCCGGATGCCGTGCTCCAGCAGGTAGTCGGTGAGGTCCTCGGCCATCTTCTTTGTCAACGTGGTGACCAGCACCCGCTCGTCCCGGTCGGTGCGCAGCCGGATCTCGTGCATCAAGTCGTCGATCTGGCCCTTGGTCGGCTTGACCAGCACTTGCGGGTCGACCAGGCCGGTCGGGCGGATCACCTGCTCGACGAACTCGCCGGCCGCCTGCTCCAGCTCCCACGGCCCGGGGGTGGCCGACAGAAACACCATCTGGCCGACCCGCTCCAGGAACTCATCGAAGCGCAGCGGCCGGTTGTCGGCCGCACTGGGCAGCCGGAACCCGTGGTCGATCAGCATCCGCTTGCGGGAGGCGTCGCCCTCGAACATGCCGCCGATCTGCGGGATCGTCACGTGCGACTCGTCGACGACGGTGACGAAGTCGTCCGGGAAGTAGTCGAGCAGGGTGTGCGGCGGACTGCCGTAGTCGCGGCCGTCGATGTGCATCGAGTAGTTCTCAATGCCGGAGCAGAAACCGACCTGGCGCATCATCTCGATGTCGTACGTGGTGCGCATCCGCAGCCGCTGCGCCTCGAGGAGCTTGCCCTGCCGGTCCAGCTCGGCGAGCCGGTCGGCCAGCTCGGCCTCGATGTCACGGATCGCCCGCTCCATCCGCGCCGGCCCGGCGGCGTAGTGCGTGGCCGGGAAGATCAGCAACTGGTCGACCTCGCGCACCACGTCACCGGTCAACGGGTGCAGGTAGTAGAGGCGCTCGATCTCGTCGCCGAAGAACTCGATCCGGACCGCCAGCTCCTCGTACGCAGGAATGATCTCCAGGGTGTCGCCGCGGACCCGGAACGTGCCCCGGCTGAACGACAGGTCGTTGCGGGCGTACTGGATGTCGACCAGGCGGCGCAGCAGCGAGTCACGGTCCTGCTCGGCGCCGGCGGTCACCTTGACAGCGCGTTCGAGATATTCCTGCGGGGTGCCCAGGCCGTAGATCGCCGATACGGTGGCGACCACGATCACGTCGCGGCGGGTCAGCAGCGACATGGTCGCCGAGTGCCGCAGCCGCTCCACCTCCTCGTTGATCGAGGAGTCCTTCTCGATGTAGGTGTCGGTCTGCGGGATGTACGCCTCGGGCTGGTAGTAGTCGTAGTAGGAGACGAAGTACTCCACCGCGTTGTGCGGCATCAGCTCGCGGAACTCCTTGGCCAGCTGGGCGCAGAGCGTCTTGTTGGGGGCCATCACCAGGGTGGGCCGCTGCAACCGCTCGACGAGCCAGGCGGTGGTGGCGCTCTTGCCGGTGCCGGTCGCGCCGAGCAGCACCGAATGCCGGTCGCCGCGACGCACCCGGCGCTCAAGCTCGTCGATGGCCGCCGGCTGGTCGCCGGCCGGCGAGTAGTCGCTGACGACCTGGAAGCGGCCGTCGAGTCGCGGGATGTCGAGCGCCATGGCCCCAACTTACGCCGCGGGTCCGACAGAGTGCCGCCGGTCGCGGATCGGCATCGATATTGTCATTGTGTGGGTTGCCTCACCCGCGATACCGTGACAGGGTAGGCCGCTCGCGGCGGCCGCGCGGACCACCGGCAGCGCCCATCACGGCGCGCCACGGGTCCGGACGTTCGGGTAGCTGCCCTGGCGCCAGCCGGTGAGCGCACCCGAAGTTGTCACGCCCCGCGTGACCCGGCCGCCGCGAGCGCCCCACCTACCCGCCCCACGCTGGCCGGTCCCGTCGTCACGGCTGCCAGCCGGTCTCCTCGATCCACCGCAGCAGGCGCGGCCAGACCTGGTCGAACCACGGCTCCTTGGCTTCGGCGTACTCCCGGGTGGTCGGCGCGGTCGCCGCGATTCGCCGCTTGACGGCCAGGTAGTCGGCCCGCTCACCCGGATCGGCGCGCAGCAGGTCGCGGAACGCCAACGCGTACCGCCAGCCCGGCGAGTCGGCGACCCGCACGTGCAGGTTGACCGGCCGGCCGGGGTCGGCGTTGCCGTGCAGCCGCTTCGGCCAGCGTTCACCCGGCCGGCCGGTCGCCGGATCGGGGCGCGGGTTGTCCCACCAGTCGCCGGGAAACCGGGGGAACCCGGCGGCGGCGAGCGCGTCCGCGCAACCGTCGGCATCGTCCAGCGACTCGACGGTGAGCTGAATGTCGATGACGTCCTTGGCCGGCAGACCGGGCACCGAGGTGGAGCCGATGTGGTCGACCCGCCGGTCGGCGCCGACCGTCTGCCGCACCCGGGCGGCCAGCCGGTCGAACTGCTCCGGCCAGGTCGAATCGGGCTCGGCGAGGTTCGCCAGCGGTGGACGCGGCGCGGGCCGGGCGGCCCGCAGGTTCGCCTCGTACGGCACCAGCCGGTCGTGCCAGAGCCGGTCCACGGCGTCGGCCAGGTCGTCGCGACTACCGTCGTTGGACAGCAGCACGTCAGCGGCGGCGCGGCGTTGCGCGTCGTCGGCCTGGGCGCGAATCCGGGCCCACGCGTCGTCGGGCGCCATCCCCCGGTCGCGGGTCAGCCGTTCGACGCGCAGTGCCTCGGCCGCCGACACCACGACCACCAGGTGGTACGTGGCGGCCAGCCCGGTCTCCACCAGCAGCGGTACGTCGTTGACCACGACCGCGTCGGTCGGTGCGGCGGCGGTGAGTTCGGCGGTACGGGCCCGGACCAGCGGGTGCACGATTTCCTCCAGCCGACGCCGGGCGGCCGGGTCGGCGAAGACCCGGGCACCCAGGGCCGGCCGATCCAGGGCACCGTCGGCGGCGACGACGTCCGGCCCGAAGGCCGCGACGACCCTGGCCAGCCCGTCGGTGCCCGGTGCCACCACCTCCCGGGCCAGCCGGTCGGCGTCGACGATCACCGCGCCGTTGGTGGCGAGCCGGTTGGCGACGGCGCTCTTGCCGGCGCCGATGCCGCCGGTGAGACCTACCCTCAGCATGCCGCCCAGTGAACCGGATCGGCTGCCCGGCCGGTCCGCCGGGGGGCTCGTGTCCGCCGGATCGGGGTCAGTGGGTGGTCCCACAGGGGCCGGGCCGCACAGTGGGCGCGGCAGACAGTGGTACGCCACGACAGACAGCGGTCCCGCCGGGCAGGATGCCCGGCGGGACCGCTGTCTGTGTCAGCCGATGTTGCTATGGGGCCTCAGCTCTTGCCGCCGGCCAGCTTCTCCCGCAGCGCGGCGAGCGCCTCGTCGGTGGCGAGGGTGCCGGCCGGCTCCTCGCTGGCCCGCGACGGGGTCGAGCTGGAGGTCGCCCCACCACCGCCGCCGCCACCGCCACCGCCCGCGGGGGCGGCGACCGGCGGAGCCGGGTTGGCTGCGGCGTCCGCGTCGGCGGCCCGGGCGGTCTGCACCTGCCGGGTGTGCGCTTCCCAGCGGTTGCGGGCCTCGGCGTACTGCTGCTCCCAGGTCTCCCGCTGCTTGTCGAAGCCCTCCAGCCACTCCCCGGTCTCCGGGTCGAAGCCTTCGGGGTAGATGTAGTTGCCCTCGTTGTCGTACGTGGCGGCCATGCCGTAGAGGGTCGGGTCGAAGTGCTCCTCGCCCTCGACGAAGCCCTCGTTGGCCTGCTTGAGCGACAGCGAGATCCGGCGACGCTCCAGGTCGATGTCGATGACCTTGACCATGACGTCCGAGCCGACCTGGACGACCTGCTCGGGGATCTCGACGTGCCGCTCGGCGAGCTCGGAGATGTGCACCAGGCCCTCGATGCCGTCGTCGACGCGGACGAACGCACCGAACGGCACCAGCTTGGTCACCTTGCCGGGCACGATCTGCTGGATCGCGTGGGTCCGGGCGAACTGACGCCACGGGTCTTCCTGGGTGGCCTTGAGCGACAGCGAGACCCGCTCGCGGTCCAGGTCGACGTCGAGCACCTCGACCTCGACCTCCTGGCCGACCTCGACCACCTCGGACGGGTGGTCGATGTGCTTCCAGGACAGCTCGGAGACGTGCACCAGGCCGTCCACCCCGCCGAGGTCGACGAAGGCGCCGAAGTTGACGATCGAGGAGACGACGCCCTTGCGGACCTGCCCCTTCTGCAGCTTGTTGAGGAACTCGGTGCGCACCTCGGACTGCGTCTGCTCCAGCCAGGCCCGGCGGGACAGGACCACGTTGTTACGGTTCTTGTCCAGCTCGATGATCTTGGCTTCGAGCTCGCGGCCGACGTACGGCTGCAGGTCACGGACCCGGCGCATCTCCACCAGCGACGCGGGCAGGAAGCCACGCAGCCCGATGTCCAGGATCAGGCCACCCTTGACCACCTCGATGACCGAGCCACGGACGACCCCGTCCTCGTCCTTGATCTTCTCGATCGTGCCCCACGCGCGCTCGTACTGGGCGCGCTTCTTCGACAGGATCAGCCGGCCTTCCTTGTCCTCCTTCTGCAGGACAAGGGCTTCGATGTGGTCGCCCACCGAGACAACGTCGGCTGGGTCCACGTCGTGCTTGATCGACAACTCGCGCGAGGGGATGACACCCTCGGTCTTGTAGCCGATGTCGAGCAGGACCTCGTCCCGGTCGACCTTGACGACGGTACCTTCCACGATGTCGCCGTCGTTGAAGTACTTGATGGTCTCGTCGATCGCCGCGAGGAAGGCTTCCTCGGTGCCGAGGTCGTCGACGGTGACCTTGGGGGCGCTCGAGGTGGCCTCGATGCTGCTCGTCATGTGGGCGGTTGCTCCGGATCGGATGGGTGTCACTGCTGGCTTGTCGTTGCGGTGACCTGGCGTGGCTCACGGATCCGCCGGCGGGCACACCGCGACGATGACGTCTTCGTCACCGACCGTGACCGAGGGGATCATCGACCGCCGCTGCCATCATCGGATGTAACCGCCGACCGCGGACCTGCTCCCTGCCGAGGCACACGATCCGCGAGCGCATCGACTAGCCTACCGGTTGCATTACCACAGCGTGCAAGCCCTCCCGGGAGCTATCCGGGCGCACATGTCGGTGGTTGGGAAAAATCGGACCCGCAGGCGGGGATTCCCGCACTTTCGGGGACTCGCTGTGACCGAGATCACACCCATTTCGCGGGCCGTCAAGCGTAGCACGCCGGGCCGGTAACGCTCCCACGCGACGCTGCCCGTACCGTCTGCGCCGTGACCACCGCGACACCCACGCCCGGCGGCGGACCCGACGGCGGGCCGGATTCCGACCTCCTCCCGGATTCCGACCAACTCAGAGTGACCAGGCACGAGGTCACCGACCAGCAGGCCCGGCAGGCCAACCGACGCTGGTGGGACGCCGACGCCGACGACTACCAGGCCGAGCACGGCGAGTTCCTCGGCGACGCCGACCTGCGCTGGTGCCCGGAAGGCCTGCGGGAGGCCGACGCCGGGCTGCTCGGTGACGTCGCCGGGCGGCGGGTGCTCGAACTGGGCTGCGGGGCCGCCGCCGGCAGCCGGTGGCTCGCCGGACAGGGCGCCCGCACCGTCGCGCTGGACCTGTCGGCGGGCATGCTGCGCCAGGCCGTCGCCGGCGCCGACCGCACCGGCGTACGGGTGCCGCTGGTGCAGGCCGACGCGCTGACGCTGCCGTTCGTCGACGCCGCGTTCGACACCGTCTGGACCGCGTTCGGCGCGGTGCCGTTCGTCGCCGACTCGGCGGCCGTGATGCGCGAGGTGCACCGGGTGCTGCGCCCCGGCGGGCGCTGGGTCTTCGCCGTCACCCACCCGATGCGCTGGATCTTCCTCGACGACCCGGGCGAGCGCGGCCTGGTCGCGGTGCACTCCTACTTCGACCGGCGGCCGTACGTGGAGACCGACGACGACGGCACCCCCAGCTACGTCGAGCAGCACCGTACGCTCGGTGACCGGGTCCGGGAGCTCGTCGCCGCCGGGTTCCGGCTGCTCGACGTCGTCGAGCCGCCGTGGCCGGACGGGCACGAGCAGGTCTGGGGGCAGTGGAGTCCGCTGCGCGGGCGGCTCTTCCCCGGCACCGCGATCTTCGCCGCGGACAAGCCGGCCGACGCGCCGCCGGCCCTCGCCGGCACCCCGACGGCCGTACGCTGACCGGGTGAGCGCCGAGCCGATCCATCCTGCCGCAGCGGCTGGCGGAGAGTGGACCGCACCGTGGCAGCCGGACCCGGTCCGGCAGCAGCTGGCTGACTACAGCATCGAAGACGTCCTCGCCCTGCCCGCCGACGCCCCCCGCGTCGAACTCCTCGACGGAGTCCTCACCGTGGTTCCCTCCCCCACTCTCGACCACCAGGACATCTCGTCCCTGCTCTGCGCCTGGCTGCGGCGGCACGCGCCGGACGGCTACCGGGCCACCCAGGCGGTCGGGGTCGCCGTCGGGCCACGCAACACCTACGAGCCCGACGTGCTGCTGCACCGCGCCGAGGGCAGCCGCGACCGGCACTACCTGACCCCCGACGAGGTGCTGCTGGTCGTCGAGGTGGTTTCCCCGGCGACCCGCCGCCGGGACCGGTTCCACCGGCCCGCCGGGTACGCCGCCGTCGGCATCGGCCACTACTGGCGGGTCGAGCAGGACCCGGTGCGGATCTACGCCTACCAGCTCGGCGACCGGCCGGGCGCCAGCGGCGAGCGGGAGTACGCCCTCGTCGCCGAGTCCGCCGACCTGCTCGAACTCGACGCCCCGTTCCCGGTGAAGCTGCCGATCTCCGAGATCACCCCGTAGGCCCCGGCCCGGCGGGATTGCCTGCCCGGACGGTGGGTACCCGGCCGCCATGGCGAGGAACAAGCGCCCCCGCGAGGGCGACCGACCCGACCAGCGGCCCGGCCGACCGGTCGAGCATCCCCGACCCGGTGACCGGGTCAACTGGCGCAGCCACGGGGTGACCGTGCCGGGCACCGTCGAAGAGGAGATCACCACCCGGCGGGAGGCCGCCGGCCGTACGGTGGTCGCCGACCCGGAGCATCCGCAGTACCGGGTCCGCAGCGACAAGTCCGGCCGCGACGCGGTGCACAAGCCGGAGGCGTTGCGCCGTGCCGAGTGACCGCACCCGTACCGCAGGCTCCCGCCCGACCCGGACCGACACGTCCGACGGCGCCGCCGCGTACCGGGAGTTCGTCGAAGCGGTCAACATGAGCCCGGGTGAGCTGGAGAAGTGGCTGCGTACCCCGGAGTCGACCGCCGCCGGGCAGCACCACGACGGCGGCGAGTCGGTGGGGCACGCCTCCGGCCGCCGAATCGTCGACCTGCTGCGGACCAAGCGGGAGGCGCTGTCCGACGACGACTACGCCCACATGCGCAAGGTGGTCGGGTACGTGCACCGGCACCTGGCCCAGCGCCCGTCCGGCGACGTCAGCGACACCCGGTGGCGGCACTCGCTGATGAACTGGGGCCACGACCCGCTGAAGGCGTGACCAGCGGCTGGCCGTCATCGGTGCGGGCCGGCCCGTCCGCGATCAGGTCGCCGGGCGGTCAGTGCCCGGCGGTGTGCCAGTCGGTGCCGGCCCCGACGGAGACCTCCAGCGGCACCGACAGCGGGTGGGCACCGCCCATCTCTCGGCGGACCAGGCTTTCCAGATCGGCCCGCTCCCCCGGCGCCACCTCGAAGACCAGCTCGTCGTGCACCTGCAGCAGCATCCGCGACCGCAGCGACGAGGTGCGCAGCGCGGTGTCGACGTGCAGCATCGCCACCTTGATCAGGTCGGCGGCGGAGCCCTGGATCGGGGCGTTGAGCGCCATCCGCTCGGCCATCTCCCGACGCTGTCGGTTGTCGCTGACCAGGTCAGGAAGGTAACGACGGCGGCCGAGGATGGTGGAGGTGTAGCCGTCCTGGCGGGCCTGGCCGACCAACGCCTGCAGGTAGTCACGGACCCCGCCGAACCGGCGGAAGTACTCCTCCATCAGCGCCTTCGCCTCGTCGGTGGCGATGCCGAGCTGCTGGGACAGGCCGAAGGCGCTCAGCCCGTACGCCAGCCCGTAGTTCATCGCCTTGATCCGCCGACGCTGCTCGGCGTCGACCGACTCCAGCGGCACCTGGAACACCGACGCCGCGGTGACGGCGTGGAAGTCCTCGCCGGAGTTGAACGCGTCGATCAGCGCCTCGTCGCCGGACAGGTGCGCCATGATCCGCATCTCGATCTGGCTGTAGTCGGCGGTCAGCAACGACTCGTAGCCGGCCCCGACGACGAACGCCCGCCGGATCCGGCGGCCCTCCTCGGTGCGGATCGGGATGTTCTGCAGGTTGGGGTCGGTGGAGGAGAGCCGGCCGGTCGCGGCCACCGTCTGGTTGAAGGTGGTGTGGATCCGGCCGTCGTCGGAGATCGACTTGAGCAGCCCGTCGACGGTCGACTTGAGCCGGGCCACGTCGCGGTGGCGCAGCAGGTGGGCCAGCAGCGGATGCTCGGTCTGGGCGAACAGCCACTGCAGCGCGTCGGCGTCGGTGGTGTAGCCGGTCTTGATCTTCTTCGTCTTGGGCAGGCCCAGGTCGGTGAAGAGGATCTCCTGCAGCTGCTTGGGCGAGCCGAGGTTGAACTCGCGCCCGATCACCCCGTACGCGGCCTGGGCGGCGGCCTTGACCTCGGCGGCGAACTGCGCCTCCAACTCGGTCAGGTACTCGGTGTCGGCGGCGATGCCGGCCTGCTCCATGCCGGCGAGGACCTCGACCAGCGGCAGCTCGACGTCGGCGAGCAGCCGGGTCGAGGCGTCCCCGTCGCGGGCCAACTCGGCGTCGATCGCCGCCGCCAGGTCGAGGGTGGCCCGGGCGCGCAGCATCAGGTTCTGCTCGACCTCGCTCTGCGGGCCGAGCCCGTCGAGGGTGAGCTGGCCGTCGTCCGGGGCATCGACCCGCAGCTCCCGGTGCAGGTAGCGCAGGGCCAGGTCGACCAGGTCGTAGGAGCGCTGGTCCGGCCGGGCCAGGTAGGCGGCGAGCGCGGTGTCCCGGTCGATGCCGTCCAGCGACCAGCCGTGTGCGGCGAACGCCAGCCGCGCCGGTTTGCTGTCGTGCAGCACCTTGCGCCGCCGGTCGTCGGCGAGCCAGCCGGCGACCGCCGCCTCGTCGGCCGGGTCCAGCGCGGCCGGGTCGAACCAGGCGGCGGCCCCGGCGGCGGTGGCCACCGCGATCGCGGTCAGGGTGCCGGTGCCCCGGCCGAAGCCGCCGGCGACCGCGACGCCGACGCTGGCGCCGGCCGGAGCGTGCTCGGCCAGCCAGGGGGTGACCGCCCCGGCGCCGAGCACCTCGCCGGCCAGGTCGAAGCCGGCTTCGGCCTCCGGCTCGACGGCGTCGAGGTACTGGTAGAGCCGGTCCCGCAGGATCCGGAACTGCAGGCTGTCGAAGACCTGGTGGACGGCTTCGCGGTCCCAGCCGGCCCACTTGGCGTCGGCGGTTGCCACCGGCAGCTCCAGGTCGGCGATCAACCGGTTGAGCTCGTAGTTGCGCAGCACGTCGGCGAGGCGCTCACGCAGACTCTCCCCCGCCTTGCCCTTGATCTTGTCGACCTGGGCGATCACCCCGTCCAACCCGCCGTACTGGCTGATCCACTTGGCGGCGGTCTTCGGCCCGACCCCGGGCACCCCGGGCAGGTTGTCGCTGGACTCGCCGACCAGGGCGGCCAGGTCACGGTAGTGCTGCGGGCCGACTCCGTAGCGGGCGGTGACCGCCGCCGGATCCATCCGGGCCAGGTCGGAGACGCCCTTACGCGGGTACAGCACGGTGATCCGGTCGTCGATCAGCTGGAAGGCGTCCCGGTCGCCGGTGCAGATCAGCACGTCCATCCCGGCGTCGCGGCCCTCGCAGGCCAGCGTGGCGATGATGTCGTCCGCCTCGTAGTTCTCCTTGCTGACGAACGGGATCCGCAGCGCGTCGAGGACCTCCTGGACCAGGCTGACCTGGCCGGCGAAGTCGGCCGGGCTCTCCGATCGGCCGGCCTTGTACTCGGCGTACCGCTCAGTGCGAAATGACCGGCGGGAGACGTCGAAGGCGACCACGATGTGGGTCGGCCGCTCGTCGCGCAGCACGTTGATCAGCATCGAGGTGAAGCCGTAGACCGCGTTGGTCGGCTGGCCGGTGCTGGTGGAGAAGTTCTCCACGGGCAGCGCGAAGAACGCCCGGTAGGCCAGCGAATGGCCGTCGAGCAGCAACAGGCGGGGCGCGTCGTCGGTCACGTCAAGCGACTCTAGTCGTGGGGTACGACACCGTGCCGGGCGGCTCGCGCCGGGCGCGGCGCGGGGTCACAGCACCTTGCTGAGGAAGGCCCGGGTCCGGTCGTGCCGCGGGTCGGCCAGGACCTGCCGGGGTACGCCCGACTCGACCACCACCCCGCCGTCCATGAAGACCAGCGAGTCACCGACCTCCCGGGCGAAACCGATCTCGTGGGTCACCACGATCATCGTCATCCCGTCCCGGGCCAGGTCCCGCATCACGTCCAGCACCTCGCCGACGAGTTCCGGGTCCAGCGCGCTGGTCGGCTCGTCGAACAGCATCAGCTTGGGCCGCATGGCCAGCGCGCGGGCGATCGCCACCCGCTGCTGCTGCCCGCCGGACAGCTGCCCCGGGTAGGCGTCCGCCCGGTCCGCCAGACCGACCCGGTCCAGCAACGCCGCCGCCAGCTCACGGACCGCTGGCCGGGGCTGGCGGCGGACCCGCAGCGGCGCCTCCATCACGTTGTCCAGCGCGGTCATGTGCGGGAACAGGTTGAACCGTTGGAACACCATGCCGATCTGCTGGCGCTGCGCGGCCACCTCCCGGGCCGGCAGCTCGTGCAGTTTGCCGCGCCGCTGCCGGTAGCCGACCAGTTCCCCGGCCACCCGGATCCGCCCGGCGTCGATCTTCTCCAGGTGGTTGATGCAGCGCAGAAAGGTCGACTTGCCGGAGCCGGACGGCCCGATCACGCAGCACACCTCACCGGGCCGGACCGCCAGGTCCACTCCGGTGAGCACGTCGACCGGGCCGAACGACTTGTGTACGTTCTCGGCGTGCACCATCAGGGTGTCCGACCCGGCGGGTGGCGCGGTCATCGGGCCCCTTTCGCAGCGACGGTGCCGAAGCCGCGGGAGAACCGCCGTTCGACGAAGGACTGGCCGACCATCAGCACACTGGTCAGCGCCAGGTACCACAGGCAGGCGGCGACCAGCATCGGAAAGACCTGGAAGGTCCGCGAGCCGACCGCCGACAGTTGGAAGAACAGCTCGTTGGTGACCGGAACGAAGGCCAGCAGCGAGGTGTCCTTGAGCATCGCGATGGTCTCGTTGCCGGTCGGCGGCACGATCACCCGCATCGCCTGGGGCAGCACCACCCGGCGCAGAGTCAGGCCCTGGCTCATGCCGAGCGCGGCGCAGGCCTCGGCCTGGCCAGGGTCGACCGAGCCGATGCCGGCGCGGACGATCTCCGCCATGTAGGCGGCCTCGGACAGCGCCAACCCGAGCAGACCGGCGACGAAACCGCTGATCGCGGTCCGGGCGTCGAAGCCCCAGATCCGGGCCTCGAAGTCGGTCACGCCGAACAGCGCGCCGAGTTGCCGGTCGAACGGCAGCCCGAACTCCAGCCGCTCCCAGAGGATGCCGAGGTTGCCGAAGAGCACCAGCAGCACCACCCGGGGCACCGCCCGGAAGAACCAGGTGTAGAGCCAGGCGACGCCGGCCAGGACCGGGTTGCCGGACAGCCGCATCACCGCGACCAGCACCCCGAGCGCGACGCCGATCACCATCGCGAGCAGGGTCATCGTGATGGTGGTCCGCACGCCTTCGACGATCGGCGGCCGGAACATGTTGTCGATCATGAAAGTCCACTGGAACCGGTCGTTGGTGACCAGCAGGTGGACGAACATCGCGGCGAGTACGGCGAGCACGCCGACCGCCAGCCAACGGCCCGGTCGGCGTACCGGCACCGCCCGGATCGGCTCGGGTCGGCTGCGCGCCGGCTCCGGCGACCCGGACTCGGGCGCAGGCGGCCCGGGTGGGGGTGCCTCCCCGGACGGCGTCACGCCGTCCGGGGAGGAAGGGTTGTCCGCGGACATCGGCAGCCGGGGACTCAGGGGTTGACGGCCGGGTCGGTGATCCCGCCCGCCTCGACGCCCCAGTTGCTCAGCGCCTGCTCGTAGCCGCCGTCGGCGATGATCGCGTCAAGCGCCTCGGCCAACGCCTCGGCGAACCCGGCCTGGTCCTGGGCCAACACGTAGCCGTACGGCGCCGAGTCGTAGATGTCGCCGGACAGTTCCAGCTCGCCGTTGGTCTGCTGGACCGCGTACGCGCAGACCGGCGAGTCGGCCAGCATCGCGTCGTTCTTGCCGGAGACCACCGAGGTGGTCGCCTGGTCCTGCCCCTGGAACTGTTCGATGACGATCTCCGGGTCGCCGGCCTCGACGCACGCCGCCGAGCGGGCCTCGATGTCCTCCACCTGCACGGTGCCGGCCTGGACCGCCACCCGCTTGCCGCAGGCGTCGTCCGGGTCGACCGGCTCCCCGGCCCGCGACGCCCACTGGGTGCCGGCCGAGAAGTAGGACACCATGTCGACCTGGGCCTTGCGCTCGTCGTTGATGGTGAACGAGGAGACCCCGATCTCGTACTTGCCGGACATCACCCCGGGGATGATGTCGTCGAACTGGCTGGGCACGTACTCGGTGGTCAGGCCGAGCTTGCCCGCGACGGTGTTGAACAGGTCGACGTCGAACCCGATGACCGTGCTGCCGTCGGTGTCGAGGAACTCCGCCGGAGCGTAGGTCGCGTCGACGCCGACCAGGATCTTGCCGTCGGCCTTGATCTCGTCCGGGACGAGCGCGGCCAGCTCGTCGTCGGCCGACGCGCTCGGCGCGTCGCCGCCCGGCTGTTCGACGCTGTCCTGCTCCCCGCAGCTGGCGACGGCCAGCAGCAGAGCGAACGCTCCGGCGGCGCCGGCGACGGCCCGCCGGATCCGGTGGTGTGAGGTGGTCACGTTTCCTCCGAGGGGGTGGTCGGGTCGTACCGGTGCCGGGTCAGGCGACACCGAGGTACGCCTCCTTGACGGCCGGGTCGTGCAGCAGGTCGGCGCCGGTGCCGGACTTGACGATCCGGCCGGTCTCCAGCACGTACGCGCGGTGGGCCCGGGACAGCGCCTGTTGGGCGTTCTGCTCGACCAGCAGGACCGTGGTGCCCTGCTGGTTGATCTCCACGATGATGTCGAAGATCTGCTGGATCAGCATCGGGGCGAGCCCCATCGACGGCTCGTCGAGCAGCAGCAGCTTCGGCCGGCTCATCAGCGCGCGGCCCACGGCGAGCATCTGCTGCTCGCCGCCGGACAGCGTGCCGCCGGGCTGCCTGCGACGCTCGGCCAGCCGGGGGAACAGGCCCAGCACCCGGTCCAGGTCGGCGACGATACCGGCGCGGTCGCGCCGGGTGTACGCCCCCATGTCGAGGTTCTCCAGCACCGTCATGCCGGGAAAGATGCCCCGGCCCTCCGGTGCCTGACACAGTCCGCGCCGGACCCGCAGGTCGGCCCGGAGCTTGGAGATGTCCTCGCCGTCGAAGGTGATCCGCCCGGCGGCGATCGGCCGGATGCCGGAAATCGCCCGCATGGTGGTTGATTTGCCGGCGCCGTTGGCGCCGATCAGGGCGACGATCTCGCCCTCGTTCACCGTCAGGCTGATGCCGTGCAGCGCCTGGATCCGCCCGTACAGCAGGCTGACGTCGTCGATCTCAAGCAGCATCGTCCGGCACTCCCAGGTAGGCGGCGATCACCCGGTGGTCGTCCCGCACCTCGGCGGGGAGCCCTTCGGCGATCTTCTTTCCGAACTCCAGCACCACGATCCGGTCGGTGACCCCCATCACCAGACGCATGTCGTGCTCGATCAGCAGCACGGTGACGCCCCGGTCGCGGATCTGCCGGATCAGTTGGAGCAGCTCCTCCTTCTCCGCCGGGTTGAACCCGGCCGCCGGCTCGTCGAGGCAGAGCAGCACCGGGCTGGTGGCCAGCGCCCGGGCGATCTCCAGCCGCCGCTGTTCGCCGTACGACAAGTTGCGGGCCATCTCGTCGATCCGGTGGCCGATGCCGACGAAGTCCAGCAGCTCGCGGGCCTTCTCCCGGCCGTCACGCTCCTCGCGCCAGTGCCGTGGCAGCCGCAGCATCGCCGAGATGACGCTGGTCTTGTGGTGGGCGTCCGCGCCGACCTGGACGTTCTCCAGGGCGGTCATCTCGGGGAACAGCCGGATGTTCTGGAACGTCCGGGCCATGCCCATCTTGGTGATCTGGTGGCGTTTCTTGCCGGTGATCCGCTCGCCCCGGAACCGGATCTCGCCCTCGGTGGGCCGGTAGATGCCGGTCATCGCGTTGAAGCAGGTCGTCTTGCCGGCACCGTTCGGGCCGATCAGGCCGAGGATCTCGCCCTTGTAGAGGGTGAAGTCCACGTCGTCCAGGGCGACCACGCCGCCGAAGCGCAGCGTGACGTGGTCGACCTCGAGCAGGGGTTCGCGGGTCGCGGCGGTCGGGCCGGCCCCGGTCGCTTCGGTGTCAGCCACCGACGGCCACCTCCTTACGGCGGTCCTTGAACTCGGCGGATCGTCGCCGGTTGGCGATCAGGCCCTGCGGCCGGAAGATCATCATGATCACGAGAGTCAGGCCGAAGACCAGGAACCGGTACTCGTAGAGTTCGATGCCGAACAGCTCGATGCCCCGGAAGCGTTCGATCAGGTACGCCACCAGGCCGCCGCCGACGATCGCGCCGACGATGTTGCCGGAGCCGCCGAGGATCACCGCCGCCAGGATGATGATCGAGTTGAGTAGCTCGAAGTTCTGCGAGCTGACGAAGTTCTGCTTGCCGGCGAACAACGCGCCGGCCAGCCCACCGATCGCCGCGCCCATGGCGAACGCCCACAGCTTGAACTTGAAGGTGGGCACCCCCATCAGCTGGGCGGCGTCCTCGTCCTCCCGGATCGAGACCCAGGCCCGGCCGACCCGGCTGCGGTTGAGGTTGCTGACCAGGATCACCACCACGATGATCAGGGTGAGCACCAGCCAGTAGTACGGGCGGGCGTCGAGTACGCCGAAGACCGGTTTGCCGTCGGCGTACTCGCCGGGCGGGTGCGGGATCTGGTTGAGCCCGCGCTGGCCCTTGAGGAACTCGGAGCTGACCGCGGCGATCCGGATCATCTCGGCGAAGCCGAGGGTGACGATCGCCAGGTAGTCGCCGCGCAGCCGCAGGGTCGGGGTGCCGAGCATCAGGCCGGAGATCATCGTGATGCCGATCGCCAGCGGCAGCGCCATCTCCCACTGCCAGAGCGTCTTCAGGTCGCTGCTGGGTGAGGTGAGCACCGCGACCGTGTACGCCCCGACGGCGAAGAAGCCGAAGTAGCCGAGGTCGAGCAGGCCGGCGAAACCGACCACGATGTTCAGCCCGACCGCCAGCAGCACGTAGATGGAGACGGTGAACAGCACCTGACCGAAGTTGGACTCGGTGGTCGGGATCGGCCCGAGGTGCTGGTAGAAGCCTTCGTTGGGCAGGGCGTAGAAGAACACCACCACGGCGGCGATCAGCACCCAGCGGGTCCACTTGGGCATGTGGTGCCAGCGGTCGGAGAGCTGGCCGCGTGCGTCGTGCAGCTTGGTCCGCAGACTGGTCATACCCGCGCCCTCCCCAGGGATTCGCCGAGCAGGCCGGTCGGCCGGAACATCAGCAGGACGACCAGCACGGCGAAGGCCACGAAGTCCTTCCACTGCGTACCGAACAGGCCGGAGGCGTAGTTCTCGACCACGCCGAGCAGAAAGCCGCCGAGCAGCGCGCCGCGCAGGTTGCCGATCCCGCCGAGCACGGCTGCGGTGAACGCCTTGAGCCCGAGCAGGAAGCCGACACTGTAGGTGAGCACCCCGATGCGGACGTTGTAGAGCAGGCCGGCGACGCCGGCCATCAGGCCGCCCATCACGAAGATGATCATGATGATCCGGTCCTTGTTGACCCCCATCAGCGCGGCGGTGTTCGGGTCCTGGGCGACCGCCCGCACGCCCCGGCCCATTCGGCTGCGGTTGATGAAGAAGTCAAGGCCGATCATCATGCCCAGCGCCGCGACGACGGTCAGCACCTGCACGATGCTGACCGGCACGCCGGCGACGGTGAACCACGGCTCGTTGCTGACGATGGTCGGCAGGCCCTGCGGCAACCGCCGGGTGTAGATCCCGAACGCCTCGGCCATCACGATGGACGCGCCGATCGCGGTGATCAGGAAGGCCAGCGGCGGCGCGTTGCGCTTGCGCAACGGCCGGTACGCGACCCGTTCGACCAGGGTCGCGGTCGCTGCCGACGCCAGCGCCGCGGCGACCATCGCGATCAGGAAGTAGAAGACGATCTGGCCCACTCCGCTGACCACCGAGTCCTGGGTCAGGCCGAGCGCGCCCCAGGTCCACAGCGCGGCGAACGCGCCGGCGATGAAGACCTCGGAGTGGGCGAAGTTGATGAGTCTGAGCACGCCGTAGACCAGCGTGTAGCCCAGCGCGACCAGGGCATAGATGGCGCCCTGTGTCAAGCCGGTCGTGGTGAGCTCTCCGAAGTTCGAGAGCAGTCCGTTGACGTCCAAGGAGGGTGCTCCATCGAGGGCTGGGAAAAGAGTCGGGTGCGGCCGGGAGCGTGCTCCCGGCCGCACCCGCTAGACAGCTGATCTCGCCGATCGGGCGGATCAGGGCTTGGGGATCTCCTGGTCCGCCACGACCTCGCCGTCGACGACCTTGAACGCCCAGACGACAACCTGGTTGACGTCCATCTCGCCCTTCTCGTCGAACTTGTAGCTGGCCGCGACGCCTTCGCCCTCGTAGTTCTTCACCCACTCGAGAAGCGCCTCGCGGGTGGTGTTGCCCTCCTTGATGCCCTCGAGCATGATGTTCGCCGCGTCGTAGGCGGTGTCGCTGTAGGTGCCCGGCGGGCTGCCGTGCAGCGCCTCGTAGTCGGCGGCGAAGCTACCGCGCGCCTCGGTGGCCGGCTGGCAGGGGCAGGTGAGGATGGTGCCCTCGGCGGCGGCCGCACCGGCCGACTCGACGAACGCCGGGTCGTTGACGCCGTCACCGGCAACCATCGTCGCGGTGATGCCCGCGTCGGTGAGCTGCTTACGGATCAGGCCGGCCTCCTGGTAGTAGCCACCGAAGAAGACCGCGTCCGCCTCCGAGGAACGCACCTTGGTGACGGTCGCGGAGAAGTCGACCTGCTTGCCCTCGCCCTGGACCTTGTCGGAGTCGACAACCAGGTCACCGAGGACGTTCTTGACCTCGTCGGCCAGCCCGGCGCCGTACGCCGACTGGTCGTCGATGACGAAGACCTTCTCCGCGTTCAGCACGTCGCGGATGTAGACACCGGCGGCCGGACCCTGGCTCAGGTCGTTGCCGACGCCCCGGAAGAAGGTCGGCCAGCCCTGGTCGGCCAGGCTCGGTCGGGTCGCCGACGGGGTGATGGTGACCAGACCGGCCTCGGCGAACAGCGGGCCGGCTGCCTCCGACTCACCGGAGTACGCCGGACCGACGATGCCGAGCATTTTCTCGTCGTCGATGGCCCGCTGGGCCAGACCCGGCGCCTGGTCGGGGCTGCCCTGCGAGTCCAGGCCAACCAGCTCGACCTTGCAGTCCGGGTTCGCCTCGTTGTACTGCTCGACCGCGAGCGCGGCACCGTTGTTCTCGTTGATGCCGAGCGCCGCAGAGGGGCCGGTCAGCGCCCCGAAAAAGGCGATCTTGTAACCACACGCATCGCCGCCAGCTTCCGTAGTGTCGCCGTCGCCGCCGCCGCAGGCGGCGCCGCCCGCGACGAGCGCCATCATGGCGACGCCGCCGAGCACGCGGACAAGATTACGCTTCAAGGCTCGAAACCCTCCTAGATCCAATTGGCCCGAACCACCCACTGCCGATTGGCTCTTGCGGGAAGCACGCACCCAGCCGTTATCCCGGCCTTGGGGCGGGACGCTATCCCACCTGCCGGGCACGCCGTAAGGTTCAGGAAGGGCCGTTGACAAAAACGTTACGTAGCGTGGCCTGACTGCCCGTATGGCTGTAACACGAGACGACCGTCATCCCCCGACGTCGATGCCGGGGCAGCCGCTCACTGCTGCTGGCTGGCGGCCTCGGTTCACTGCTGCTGGCTGGCGGCCTCACCGGGCGTCTCGGCCAGGATCCGGTCGGCGACGTCGCGCATGGTCATCCGGTGGTCCATCGCCATCCGCTGGATCCACTTGAACGCCTGCGGCTCGGTCATGCCGTACGAGGTCATCAACATGCCCTTGGCCCGCTCGACGACCTTGCGGGTCTCCAGCCGGTCGGTCAGGCCAGCGACCTCGGACTCCAGCGCGGCCACCTCGGAGTAGCGGGACAGCGCGATCTCGATCGCCGGCACCAGGTCACTCTTCTGGAACGGCTTCACCAGGTACGCCATCGCACCCGCCGCCCGGGCCCGCTCCACCAGGTCCCGCTGGCTGAAGGCGGTGAGGATGACCACCGGGGCGATCCGGCCACCGGCGATCCGCTCGGCCGCCGCCAACCCGTCCATGATCGGCATCTTGATGTCAAGGATGACCAGGTCGGGCTTGAGCTCCTCGGCGAGCCGGACGGCCGTCTCGCCGTCCCCGGCCTCGCCGACCACGTCGTAGCCCTCCTCCAGGAGCATCTCCGCCAGATCGAGGCGGATCAACGCCTCGTCCTCCGCGATCAGCACCCGCCTGCGCTCGGCACCCGCCTGCGTGTCGGCCACGTACCCCTACCCCCAACGCTTGCCACCCGACACCCACCGGGTTGGGTGTCGCCGCCTTCAGCGTAGTAGGTAGGCTTGCCGTAGCCGGGCCCCAGACCCGACAAAGGTCCCCGTACTCCAACCGGTAGAGAGACGGAGCTCAAACCTCCGACAGTGTGGGTTCGAATCCCACCGGGGGCACCACCCGACCGGCCGGCACGCCGTCGTCGACCCGCCAGCCGCTGCGGATGTCCAAGACCAGGGTCACCGAGCACGCCGAGGGCGTAGGCTCGGCTGGTTATGGAGCTGGTCATTGCACTCTTTTGCATAATCTCGCTGGTGGTGCTGGTCTTCGCCGGGTACGGCGTGGCGGTGTACAACGGACTGGTCACCGCCCGTAACGCGTTCCGGAACGCGTTCGCCCAGATCGACGTACAGCTGACCCGACGCCACGATCTCATCCCCAACCTCGTCGAGGTCGCCAAGGGGTACATGAGACACGAACGTGAGGCGCTCGAAGCGGTGATCGCCGCTCGCGGCGGCGCGGTCGACGCGCAGGCCGCCGCGACCGGCAAGCCGGGCGACCCGGCGGCGATGCAGCAGCTCGCCGGGGCCGAGAACATGCTGACCCAGAGCCTGGGCCGGTTGTTCGCGCTCTCCGAGGCGTACCCGGACCTCAAGGCCAACCAGAACATGATGCAGCTGACCGAGGAGCTGACCTCCACCGAGAACCGGGTCGCCTTCGCCCGGCAGGCCTACAACGACGCGGTGATGGGCTACAACAACAAGCGGGAACGGTTTCCCGGCAGCATCGTGGCGAACATGTTCTCGTTCAGCCCGGCCGCCCTGTTCGAGGTCGACGATCCGGAGCAGCGGCAGGCCCCCCGGGTGACCTTCTGACGGGCATGAACTTCTTCGAGCGCCAGCGTCAGGTCCGGCGGGTCTCCGCGCGGCTGGTCGTGCTGTTCGTGGCCGCCGTCGTCGGCATCGTGGCCGTGGTCGACCTCGCCGTCTTCGTCGTCTTCGACGGCGCGTCCCAGCAACCGGCCGCGCTCCTCGGCATGCTGGTGGTGACCAGCCTGGCGACCGTTGCGGTGATCGGCCTGGCGGCGCTGGTCCGCACCGTCACGCTGCGCGGTGGCGGCGGGCGGGTGGCCCGGGAGCTCGGCGGTGTCCCGGTGCCGCCGGACACCACCGACCCGCAGCTGCGCCGGCTGCGCAACGTGGTCGAGGAGATCGCCATCGCCTCCAGCGTGCCGGTGCCGGAGATCTATCTGCTGCCGCGCGAGGAGGGGATCAACGCGTTCGCCGCCGGCTGGTCGACCTCGGACGCGGCGATCGCGGTCACCCGTGGCACGCTGGAGCGGCTCAACCGCGACGAACTGCAGGGCGTCATCGCCCACGAGTTCAGCCATGTGGTCAACGGCGACATGCGACTCAACATCCGGCTGATGGGGCTGCTGTTCGGCATCCTGTTCCTGGCGGTGATCGGCCGTGGGCTGCTCCGCACCGGATTCGTCAGTGGTGGCCGCTCCCGCGGCGACAACCGGGGCGGCAACCCGCTGCCGCTGATCGGGCTGGCGATGGTCGCCGCCGGCTACGTCGGGGTGCTGGCCGGCCGGCTGATCAAAGCGTCGGTCTCCCGGCAGCGCGAGTACCTGGCCGACGCCTCGGCGGTGCAGTTCACCCGGCAGACCGCCGGGCTGGCCGGCGCGCTCAAGAAGATCGCCGGACTGCCCGCCGGGTCACAGCTGAAGAGTCCGAAGTCCGAAGAGGTCGGCCACATGCTGTTCGGGCCGGGTGGCAGGCTGACCGCGCTGTTCTCGACGCATCCGCCGATCGCCGACCGGATCAAGGCACTCGATCCCAGCTTCGACCCGGCCGAGCTGACCGCGCTGTCCCGGCGGTGGGCGGCGGCCCCGCCGTCCGGGCTCGCCGAGGACCGCGCGCTCGGGCTGACCGGCGGCACCCCGGGCGGTGCCGCGTTGCCCGCCGACGCCGCGTTGCCCGCCGACGACACCCGGGTGCCGATGGACCCGGCCCAGGTCGTCGACCGGATCGGCACGCCGCCGGCGAGCGCCTACCAACACGCCGCAGACCTGCTGGCCCGGATCCCGCCGAACCTGCGCGATCAGGCACACCGGCCGGACACCGTGGTGCCGCTCATCCTCGGGCTGCTGTTGTCGGCCGACCCGCAGGTCCGCGCCCGCCAGCACGCGGAGATCTCCCAGCGGTACGGCAGGTCGCTCGCCGACGCCACCTGGCAGTCGGGCCAGGCCGCCGCCGGGCTGCATCCACTGCTGCGGCTGCCGCTGGCCGAGGTCGCCTTTCCCGCGTTGGCGCAGCGGTCACCGGCCGAGCGGGAGACGATCGCTGACGCGATGGCCACCCTGGTCCGGGCCGACGGCCGGGTCAGCGTCTTCGAGTACTGCCTGGCACGGCTGGTCGGCGACGGGCTGCGGGGGTCGCTTCGACCGCCGTCGCGACCGGGCAACGGCCGCCGTACGCTGCGCGCCAGCCAACCTGCCGTACAGACGCTGCTCAGCGTGCTCGCCCAGGCCGGGCACCCGGACCCGGCCGCCGCGCAGCGGGCCTTCGCCGCCGGTGCGGCGCACGCTCTGCCGCACCGGTCCGACGTGCGGTTCGCCCCACCGGCCGGCGGGTTGCTCGACCTGGAGTCGGTCTGGTCCGAACTCGACAGACTGCGGCCGGCTGACAAGGCCCGGCTGATCGCCGCGACGGTCGAGGTGATCAGCCACGACGGCGTCATGACGGTGCCGGAGGTCGAACTGCTGCGAACCATCTGCCTGGTGCTGCACAGCCCGCTGCCCCCACTGCCGGTGCCAGTCTGATCGCTCACAGCCTGCCCCTGGAGCCGCGCTCGTGGCGACGTCCTCGCTGACCGACCTCGTACAGCCGTGATCCACAGCGTCTCTTCGACCCGACACGCCGGCGTGTGGTCAGCTGGAGCGCAGTGGATCACGGCACATGCGTCTGAAGATGGGCGGCTACCTCGTTACTCTGGCGAGAACGAGGAAGGCATCCCATCCGTGGGACGTGAAGAGCAACGTCGCCCCTTCCCGATCTTTGCTGTCTCGGACGGCGACGATTCCTGGGTAGTTGATTGCAACCTCGACACAGTTGCCTTGTGAGCTGCTTCGGCTGCTCTTACGCCACTCCGCACCGGTCAGATCAGACATGATTCCTCCCCGGTTGCCTTCCGCCTATCTCCTACCTACCAGGGTAGTAGCTTGCGGTTGTAGAAGAGGTGGCCGGTGGGTCCGTCGTCGGGGAGCGTGGCGAGCCAGGTAAAGGTGTCGGCTGCTTCGCCGGGGCGTGTGGTTGGCCTTGCCGTAGGCGAGGCGGGTGTCGACCTTTCCCGGCGATGCTGCGTTGACGAGGATGTTGTGGTCGTGTAGTTCTGCCGCGAGGATCTGGGTGAGTGCGTTGACGCCGGCTTTGGAGACTCGGTAGGAGACGCTGCCGGTGCCCATCTCGGCGGATGTGCCCATGTGGCTGGTGACGTTGACGATCCGGCCGTACCGGTTCTTCTTCATCTCGGGGATGGCGGCGGTGCAGCAGCGCCAGGTGCCGATGAGGTTCGCGTCGAGGGTCGCGGCGACCTTCTTCATGTCGGCTGCGCTGGCTGCCTGGCCTCGGTCGATGGCGATAGCTGCGTTGTTGACGAGGACGTCGAGCCGGCCGTACTGGTAGCCGACGTCGGCCATGGCGCGGGCGACGCTGGCGGGGTCGGTGATGTCGAGCTGGTGCCCGGAAGCCGACAGGCCGAGACCGGTCAGCTCGGCGGCTGTCCGTTCTGCGGCTTCCTCACTTCTGGCGGTGACCACGACGTGGAGGCCGGCCTGTGCGAGCTGCTGGGCGATTGCTCTGCCGAGCCCTCGGTTGGCTCCGGTGACGACGGCTACCCGCTGGACGTCCGATGTCATGGTGCTATGCGACCAGACTCCGTACGCGTTCGTCCAACTCGCGGGTGGCAGGGGTGTCGTACGTAGCGAGCGGGTCTTCACGACCTCGGGTACTGCGCGGTGCACGCCGGAGGTCGAGCTGCCACGGACGATCTGCCTGATCCTGCGCAGCCCGCTGCCACCGCTGCCGGTGCCGGCCTGACCGCCACCCACCGCCGGCCCTGTCGTGTCCTACGTGGGCACAGACGCGGAGACAGGAGCCCCGCCCGGCTTGTCATCGCTGGGCGGGGCTCCTGCCGGCCTACGGTCGGTCACCTATCGCAGTTGGCTCAGTGTCTGGTGGGTACCTCGTTGATGAACGACCGCCAGACGGTCGGGGTGAAGGCAAGGGTGCCGCCATCGCGGTCCTTCGTGTCCCGCACGTACACCCGGCCCGGGAGGTTGTCCGCCACCTCTACGCAGGCCGTGGTGTCGGATCGAGTTGACTTGTGCCACTTGGCACCGCTCATGTCCACTTCTCGGCCATCCTTACGATGAGTTCCCTGGTTTGCCGGCTTGCAAGAGTATGCGCACGGATCGACTCCCAGTCCCGATCAAGCTCCGCGACATCATCAGGCGACTCGACAACCTTGCCTCCCAGCCGACCCTCCGCGTATCCGACTCCTCTCGCTTCCACAGTGGCGATAGCGAACGGGCCGTCAAGACCAGGGTAGGCCCCGGTCACGGTCGGCACCACATGTATGATCACGTTTGGCCGGGTCGCAGCCACAGCAAGCGCGTTCAGCTGCTCCCGCATCACGTGGGCATCGCCGACCTCCCGGTGCAGAACGTTCTCGTCAAGGACCGCCACCAGGCGACATGGCTCCGGTTCACGGTTGAGGATCTCCTGGCGGCCCAGCCGGGTGGCGATAGCCGCATCCTGCTGAGGGCCGACGACATCATACGAAGCGAGCAGCGCTCGGGCGTACGCCTCGGTCTGCAGCAAGCCCGGCACCACGAGTGGTTGGAACAGCCGAATCATGCTGGCGCGAGCTTCGTAGTCCACAAACTCGCGGAACCAGACCGGATCCTGTTCACCAACGACAAACTCCCGGTAGAACTTCATGAACGTGGTGCCGAACACCTTGTCCACCATACCCAGGTAGTTGGGCAGGGCAGGCCGCTCACCGCGCTCGATGGAGCCGACGTGCTTCGCAGAAAAGTGGACGCGCTCGCCCCACGACTCCTGGGTGAGGCCCATCGACTCACGCACTCGACGTAGCTCCGATATCAGATATTCGCTACCGCTCACAAGCCCTCACATCCCTCAGATTCCCTCGTGCTGGCCAACGCATTGGCGGCATCGGCGTCCCGCCGTACACGGGTCACCAAACATGTTCCGCCAAGCGCCATTGAGAGTCCAGGGTGGATGCGTCGACAGTTCACTGATCAAAGGATCTTGGCTGTGCATAGTAGTCACGGAATCGACGAACAACTACCGCTGGACCTCGGAGAGGCCCGCCGGATGCGATCGACCTGTGGTACCCGGGTGAACCGGGGACGGTGGTCGCGGTGAAGGGGCGGTTGCGGAAACTGGCCGCCGCCGGTGGTGGGGTGCTGGTCGTCCGGCACGACGGGCAACCTGGGGTCGGCCGGGTCGCGGGTATGGCGTACCGCGATGTGACCGGTGCGGCCCCGGCGGCCGACAGCGGCGGCGGTGGTCATATGGCGGTGCGGCCGTCGTGGTCGTGCGCCGGATGCGGCGGGGCGTGGCCGTGTCTGGTGGCGCGGGTCGAGCTGGCAGGGCTGTTCGGGCCGGTCGCGTTGGCGACGTACATGGTGGAGCGGATGACCGAGGCGGCGATCGACCTGCCCGACGTCACGGCGGCCGAGCTGTTCGACCGGTTCCTGGTGTGGACGTGGCGGCCATGCTGACCGTACGGACCGCCACAGCCGTCGACGTCGAGCCGCTGGGAGAGCTGTTGGCGCAGGCATGCGTGCTGGACCCGGTGGTGTCCTGGCTGATCAGCGACCACGCACTGCGGTACCTGACGATGCACCAGTTCTTCACCGCCGAGCTGGAGTTCGGCGTACGGCACGGGATCGTGGATGTCGTCGGCCACTGCGATGGGGTGGCGATCTGGTACCCGCACCCGGCAGACCGGCTGCTCGCGGCGGAGCATCAGCGGCGCAGGTTGCGGGCCTGCGGTGACCGGCACGGACCGTACGCGCACTACACGTTCACCGCCGGCCGCGTGGAAGCGACCGGTCGGCACCACCATCTGGCGTTCCTGGCGGCGGCGCCCTGGCTGAGACGCCAGGGCATCGGGTCGGCGCTGCTCGCCGCGCATCATGCCCGGCTCGACCGGATCGGCATGCCGGCCGTGGTCGAGGCGAGCAGTCCACGGTCCCAGGCGTTCTACCTGCGCCACGGCTACCGAATCGTCCGGGTGGCGCACCTGCCGGCCGGCGGCCCGCCGCTGTGGGCAATGCGTCGGGGCGGCGCACCACTCGACCAACCGCCCATGGCCGCAGCACTGCGTGTCGGCTGAGCCGGAAGAGCCGCAGCACCTCGTCGATGTGAGGCTGAGATACCTCAAACCTGCGTCGTAGGGTATCTCAGCCTCACATCGATGCGTGCCGGTGGGAACCGACCGGCCGGGTCGGGTCGGGTCGGGTCACCAGTTGTGCATCGACCCGTCGGTGAGCCGGTTGACCGGCAACGAGGCCGGCGCGTACGGGTAGCGTGCCGCCGCCTCCTCGTCGATGTCGACGCCGAGCCCGGGTTCCTCGCCGGGGTGCAGGTAGCCGTCGGCGAACCGGTAAGCGTGCGGGAAGACCTCGTCGGTGGCCTCGGTGTGCCGCATGTACTCCTGCAGGCCGAAGTTGGGGATGCTCAGGTCGACGTGCAGGGCCGCCGCCATGCAGACCGGGGACAGGTCGGTGGCGCCGTGCGAGCCGCTACGGACGTGGTGCAGCGCCGCCAGGTCGAAGATCCGCCGCAGGTGACTGATCCCGCCAGCCCGGACCACGGTGGTCCGGACGTAGTCGATCAGCTGCTCGGTGATCAGCTGCTGGCAGTCGAAGATGGTGTTGAAGACCTCGCCGACCGCGATCGGCGTGGTGGTGTGCTGGCGGATCAGCCGGAAGCCCTCCTGCAGTTCGGCCGGGACCGGGTCCTCCAGCCAGGTCAGCCGGTACGGTTCCAGGTCCTTGCCGAGCCGGGCCGCCTCGATCGGGGTGAGCCGGTGGTGGGCGTCGTGCAGCAGCTTCAGGTGCGGGCCGAACTCGTCGCGGACGGCGGCGAAGACCTGCGGGGTGTGCACCAGGTAGCGCTCGGTCGACCAGGTGGTCTCGGTGGGGATCGCGGCGTCGGCCGGCTCGTAGAACATCCGGTCCTTGCCGACGCCGTAGGTGGCCGGCAGGCCGGGCACGGCGGTCTGTACACGTACCGCCCGGTAGCCGAGGTCGACGTAGCGGGCCACCTCGGCGAGCACCTCGGGGACCGTCTCGGCGTTGGCGTGGCCGTAGACGGTGACCCCGTCGCGGCACCGGCCGCCGAGCAGCTGGTAGACCGGCAGCCCGGCGACCTTGCCCTTGATGTCCCACAACGCGGTGTCGACTGCCGCGATGGCGCTCATCGTGACCGGCCCGCGCCGCCAGTAGGCACCCCGGTACAGGTACTGCCAGGTGTCCTCGATCCGGCTCGCGTCCCGACCGATCAGCGTCGGTACCACGTGGTCACGCAGGTAGCTGGCGACGGCCAGTTCACGGCCGTTGAGGGTGGCGTCGCCGACGCCGGTCACACCGTCCGAGGTGACGATCTTCAAGGTGACGAAGTTGCGGCCCGGGCAGGTCACGATCACCCGGGCGTCCACGATCCGCATCGACCAGTCTCCTCGTCTGCGCGGCGGCCGGCTGCCGCTCGCCGCCGAGGTTAGCCGAACCGACGATGCCGGGAGATCCGGGCGGCGGGAAGATCCGGGCGCGGCACCGGGTTGGGCACAGGTGTGATCGACGTACCGCTCTCCGTCCTTGACGTGGCCCCGGTCGCCGCCGGCAGATCCGCCGGTGAGGCGCTGCGGCACACCACCGAGCTGGCCCGCCGAGTCGAGCAGCTCGGCTACCACCGGTTGTGGGTGGCCGAACACCACAACATGCCCGCCATCGCCAGCTCGGCCCCGGCGGTGCTGCTCGCCCACCTGGCCGCGGCCACCTCAACGATCCGGGTCGGTTCCGGCGGTGTGATGCTGCCCAACCATCCGCCACTGGTGGTCGCCGAGCAGTTCGGCACGTTGGAGGCGCTGCACCCGGGCCGGGTCGATCTCGGCATCGGCCGGGCCCCGGGCACCGACCAGGCCACCGCACTGGCGCTGCGGCGCACCATGGCCGGGCTGGGCGCCGAGACGTTCCCGCAGGAGCTGGCGACCCTGATCGGCTATCTGCGCGGCGACGCCGGACCGATCGCCGCGACCCCGCACGCCGGGCAGTCACCGGCGATCTGGCTGCTCGGTTCCAGCGGATTCAGCGCCCAACTCGCCGGCACCCTGGGTCTGCCGTTCTCCTTCGCACACCATTTCAGTGCGGCCAACACGCTGCCGGCGCTCGCGCTGTACCGGCAGCATTTCCGCCCGTCGGTGTGGTTGGACCGGCCGTACGCGATGGTCGCGGTCAACGTCGTCTGCGCCGAGTCGGACGAGCGGGCCGAGTGGCTGTCCGGCCCGGCCGCCCTGGCGTTCCTGCGGCTGCGCGCCGGGCGGCCGGAGGCACTGGTCAGCCCGGAGGAAGCGGCCGCCTATCCGTACACGGATCTCGAGCGGCAGTTCATCCGCCAACGCAACGACGAGCAGGCGGTCGGCTCCCCCGACACGGTCCGGCGGGCGCTGCACGAGTTGCGCGAGCGCACCGGTGCCGACGAGCTGATGTTGACCACGATGGTGTACGACGTCGCCGACCGGGTGCGCTCGTTCGAGCTGGTGGCTGGTGACCCGGGTCACCCCACGGACGGCGATCAATAGCCGGAAACAGGAGCTTCATCAGCTGGTCACCGCCGCGCGACGGTCCGCTGGCTATCGTCTTTGGCAGGTGATGGTTCGACGCACGAGATCACGCGTGGGGTGGATGTCGTCGCGTCCGCCGACGGGGGACCGGGTTCCGGTCCCCCGTCGGCGCGTCTACGGCCGCCGGCTCACTCAGTCGGCCGCCGGATTCACCAGAAAGTAGACATTCACCGCAAATAGACGTTCGGCGTCGGTGGTGCCGGCATGTTGGCGCCAATGAAGAACGACGGGTGTGGCGGCTGGTTGTAGGCGGTGTTCTGCCAGGCGACCGCCACCCGGTACTGCGGGTCGTGCATCAGGGTGTGGATCCGTCGGTCGGTGGTGTGCGGGGTGGCGTAGATCCGCAACGCGCGGGAGTCGCTGGTCCGCCAGATGACCTCCTCCCGCCAGTCGCCGAACAGGTCGGCCGACAAAGCGGGGGTCGCCTTGGTGCCGTTGTTCGATGCCACCCCGGAGCCGGTCAACAGCCGGGTGTCGCCGGAGGTGCCGTACTTGTCGATCCGGGTCTGGTCGAGCAACTCCCGGACCGGGTCGCCGTCCCACCAGCTGAGGAAGTTGGCCGACGACGGCTTGCGTCCGACGTTGCCGCCGGTCGGCGAGCGCAGCCCGTCCACCGCCGACGACCAGGACTCGGCACCGGCGCTGCCGGCCCAGATGTCCGCCGACACGCCCCGGCCGTTGTCCCCGCCGGTCGGGGTCTGCCAGATGATCTGCCCGGTGCGGGCGTCGATCAGCGCCGACGACGGCTTCGAGCCGTCCTCCTGGACCTTGAAGTACTCCAGCCCGGACCGCCCCGGGTCGAGGTCACCGACGTGGCCGGCGTCGCCGTGGTTCAGGCTGGTGTTCCACAGCCCGCGACCGTTGTCGTCGATGGTGGCGCCGCCGAAGACGATCTCGTCGCGGCCGTCGCGGTCGACGTCGGCGATGGACAGCGAATGGTTGCCCTGCCCGGCGTAGCTGCCGTTGCCCGACGAGTTGGAGTCGAAGACCCACCGCTGGGTGAGGTTGCCGTTGCGGAAGTCCCAGGCGGCGATGACGGTGCGGGTGTAGTAGCCGCGTGACATGATCAACGACGGCCGCTGGCCGTCCAGGTAGGCGGTGCCGGCGAGGAACCGGTCCACCCGGTTGCCGTACGAGTCGCCCCAGGACGACACGTTGCCCCGGGCCGGCACGTAGTTGACGGTGGAGATCGCCGCACCGGTCTGGCCGTCGAACATGGTCAGGAACTCCGGACCGGACAGCACGTAACCGGACGAATTGCGGTAGTCGGCGCCGGAGTTGCCGATGACGCTGCCCCGACCGTCCCGGGTGCCGTCGGCGGTCTTCATCGCCACCTCGGCCCGGCCGTCGCCGTCGTAGTCGTACACCTGGAACTGGGTGTAGTGGGCGCCGGCCCGGATGTTGCGGCCCAGGTCGACGCGCCACAGCCGGGTCCCGTCGAGCCGGTACGCGTCGACATAGACGTTACCGGTGTAGCCGGACTGGGAGTTGTCCTTGGCGTTGGACGGATCCCACTTGAGCACGATCTCGTACTGCCCGTCACCGTCGAGGTCACCGACGCTGGCGTCGTTCGCCGAGTAGCTGTACCACTCCCCGGACGGGGTGGTGCCGCCCGGCGGCACCTGCAGCGGTACGTCGAGGTAGCCGTCGGCGAAGGTGAGCGACGCCGGGGACGCGGGCTGCTCGACGCCGCCGACCACCGCCCGGACCGTGTAGCTGGCGTTGGACGCGGCACCGGCGTCGTAGTAGTTGGTCGACGCGGTGACCGGCGACGAGGTGACCCGGGTGGAGCCACGGTAGACGTGGAAGCCGGTGCCGGCGGCCTCGGTGCCGAGCAGCCGCCAGGAAACCAGGTTGCCGGATCCGGAGCGGACGCTGATCAGCCCCCGGTCGAGGTCCTCCATCTGCTTGGCGCCGGGCCCCGGCGTCGGCGGCGGGGTGGTAGGCGGTGGCGCCGTGGTCGGTGGGGCGGTCGTCGGGGGTGCCGTCGTCGGGGGTGCCGTGGTCGGGGGTGCCGTCGTCGGCGGGGGTGCGGTGGTCGGCGCGACGCCGCCGGTGCAGGTGGTCCCGTTGAGCGCGAAGGTCGTCGGGACCGGATTGCTGCTGTTGTTCCAGGATCCGTTGAAGCCGAACTCGGTGCTGGCGTTGGTGGCCAGGTTCCCGTTGTAGCCGACGTTGTCCGCGGTGACCTGGGCACCGTTCTGCGTCACCGCCGCGTTCCACGCCTGGGTGATCGTCTGCCCGGCGCCGAACGACCAGGTCAGTTGCCAGGAGGTGACGGGGTCACCGAGGTTGGTCACGGACACGCTGGCGCCGAAGCCACCGGGCCATTGGCTGGTGACGCGGTAGTCGACCGCGCAGCCGGCGGCTGCGGCGGCCGGCGACGCGAGGATCGTGGTGGCCACGCCGGCACCGGCCGCGGTGGCCACCGCGGTCGCGACGGCGAGCAGGGCTCGGCGGGGATTCCCGGGCTGGGACCGGGAACTGTTGGGAGGGACATTGCGCATCAGAGTCTCCGGGAGCAGAGGGCGGGCGGCAACGGACGGACGCCCGGCTGCCCGGCCGGGGCGTACGCCCGGTGGCGCTGCGCTGGATCGGTCGACCGCGGTGCGGCGGTCGTCGGTCGGCTCCCGTGCAGGCCAATGCTAGGGCAATCGCTTTCCTCGATCAATGTCGATGTCCATCGGAGCCCGGCGGGGTCCGTGCCGGCGGCTGCGGTCACCCACCGGTTGGTCCGGCTCCCGCAGCACCAGCAGCCCGCCCGCTGGCACCCGGACCCGACGAGCGCCCCGGCCGCGACCCGGTGTGCCGGTTACACCGGCCGAGCCGACCGGCCATCGGCCGGTCGACCGGCCGGAATCAGCCGAGCCGGCACCGACCGCCAGCAGGACCTCACCGGCGGGCAGGACGTCGCTGGCCACCATGATCTCCCCGGACGGCAGGACGCAGCCGGAGACCAGCACCTCACCGGTGGCCGCCACCACCGCTTCCTCCCGGCCATGGTTGAACAGAAACAGCCACCGGGTGGTGCCGTCCACCCGGCGTACCGCCTCCACCCCGGCGGGCGCGGCGGGCAGCACCGGTGCCACCCCGGCCTCGGCGGCGACCACTGCCAGCAGTTCCCGGTAGCCGTCGTCGTCCAGCCTGGTGGACAGGTACCAGGCGGCCCCGGCACCGACCGAGCGGCGGGTCACCGCCGGCTGACCGGCCAGCACGCCATCGACGTAGTTGAGCACCGGTTCGGCCCCGCGGGCCTCGACCCGTTCCCGCCACAGCCGTCCGATGCGCCCGCCGGACAGCGGCGCGGTGCCGTCCGGACCGAGCGGCAGGAACTCCTCACTGCGGACGCCGAGCAGCTCACGCAGGGCACCCGGATACCCGCCCAGCCGGACCCGGGCGTCGGGGTCGGCGACCCCGGACAGGTAGCTGACCACCAGTTGACCGCCGGCCCGTACCCAGTCGGCGAGGGTGTCCGCGACGGCGTCGTCCATCAGGTACAGCGCAGGCAGCACCAGCATCCGGTAGCCGGTCAGGTCCAGTGGTCCGGCCGCCGGGCAGACGAAGTCGGTGGTGATGCCGCACCGCCACAGCGCCCGGTGCGCGGCGGCCACCTCGTCGGCGTACGAGATGTGCCTTGACGGCAGCCCGGGATGCTGCAGCGCCCACCCGCTGGCGGCGTCCCAGCCGATCGCGGCCCGGGCCGTCACCGCAGCGGTGTCGGTCGCGGCGAGCAGCCGCAGCGCCTCGCCGAGCTGTACCGCCGACCGGAAGGTCCGGGAGTCGGCACCGGCGTGCGGCACCATCGCCGAGTGGAACAGCTCGGCACCGCCGCGCGGCGCCCGCCACTGGAAGAACATCGCGCCCCGGGAGCCGCGTGCCACGTGGGCGATGCTGTGCCGCAGCATCCGGCCGGGCTCCTTGGCGTAGGCGGTCCCCTCGGCGTACCGGTAGATCAGGTTGGGCGCGCTCTCCATCAGCAGCCAGGGCCGGTGCCGGCCGGCCGATGGCGGTGACCCGTCCCCGGTGACCGGGCGTGACCAGGACCGGGCGAGGTCGGCGGCGAGTGCTGTCTGTTCCTCGGCCCGGCCGTCGGTCTCGGTCGGATAGTGATCGACGGCGATCAGGCCGACCTCCCGCGCCCACCGGGCGTGGTCCACCGGGACCCAGTCGCCGAACACGTAGTTGGTGGTGACCGGCACGTCCGGCGTGTGTTCGCGGAGCAGGTCGCGCTGGTCGCGATAGGCAGCGAGCAGTTCGTCGGACCAGAACCGGCGGAAGTCCAGCACCTGCGTCGGGTTGGTCAGGTACTGGGTGGCGCGCGGCGGGTCGATCTGCGTCCAGTCGGAGTAGCACTGGCTCCAGAACGCACCGGTCCACGCCTCGTTGAGCCGGTCCAGGTCACCGTAGCGCTGCCGCAGCCACCGCCGGAACGCGTCGGCCGCGTGCGGGCAGTGGCAGACCGTGCCGTACTCGTTGTGCACGTGCCACATCGCCAGCGCCGGGTGGTCGCGGTAGCGTTCGGCGAGCATCGCGGCGATGCGCCGGGCCGCGACGCGGTACGCGGGGGCGGCCGCGCAGTACGTGTCCCGGCTGCCGTGCCGCAGCCGTACCCCGTCGGCGGTGACCGGCAGCGCGTCGGGGTGGGCGAGGGAGAACCACGGCGGCGGCGAGGCGGTCGGGGTGGCCAGGACGACCCGGATCCCGCCCTGGTGCAGCAGGTCGAGTGCCCGGTCGAGCCAGTCGACGGTGTACTCGCCGGGGTGCGGTTCCAGCCGGGACCAGGCGAACACCCCGACGGTGACCAGGTTGACCCGGGCGCGACGCATCAGCTCGACGTCCTCGGCCCAGGTCGTCTCCGGCCACTGCTCGGGGTTGTAGTCCCCGCCGTAGCAGAGCCCGTCGAGTCCTTTCGGCCAGCGCATCGGCGCTCCCTCCGACGTTGACAGTTTGTTGGATTACCAAAGAAACTAATTTAGTCGCCCCCAGGCCACTGGTTCCACCATGCAGCGTCGAGCCCCGGACCGACGAGGAGAGCCCATGCCGTACCGTCCGCCCCTGGTCCCCCATGAGACATTCGTGGCCGACCCGCCCGACCTGCCGGTCCGCGCGCCCGGCGAGGAGGGCTTGTCCGCGCTGGTCCGCGCTGAGTTGCTGGGCACCGATGCGGCCGGGATCACCTGCAAGGGCAGCACCGCCGACGGCGAGACGATGACGGTCGCGGTCAGCGCCGCCGGGGAGGGGGTGGTCCGGGTCCGGCTCAGCGCGACGCCCGACGCCCGCAGCCGGTCGGCCCGGGCGCTGCCGCTGGTCGATCCACGCCCGTACCCGGCCACGGTCACCGTGGCCGGCGACACGGTACGCGTCGACGCCGGAACGGTCGTCGCCGAACTGCGGCTCGACCCGTGGCATCTGCGGTTCCTCGACCGGCAGGGTCGGGTGCTGCTCAACCAGAACCGGGGCGAGCGCGACATCAGCGGCCGACTGCGCACCCTGCCGTTCGGCCGGTCCCTGGTCGACGGGTCCGTCGCCGCGTACCACGAGAGCTTCGACGCGCCCGGCGACGAACGCTTCGTCGGGCTCGGCGAGAAGTTCACCCGGCTGGACAAGCGCGGCCAGCGGGCGCTGATGTGGAACTTCGACGCCTTCGGCAGCGAGTCGGACCGGTCGCACAAGAACGTCCCGCTGTACCTGTCCGACCGTGGCTACGGGGTGCTGGTCGACAGCGGCATGCCGGTGGAGTTCGACATCTGCTCCTCCACGCACAGCTGCGTGCAGATCCTGGTGCCGGACGACCTGATCGACTACTACGTGATCGCCGGCCCCACCCCCGCCGAGATCCTGGACCGCTACGACCGGCTGACCGGCCGACCGGTGCTGCCGCCGAAGTGGGCGTTCGGCACCTGGATCTCGTCCGGCTTCTTCGTGGACAGTCAGGACAAGGTCCTGGAGCGGGCCCGACGGATCCGTGCCGACGGCATCCCGTGCGACGTGCTGCACCTGGACTGCTACTGGCAGGCCGACGGCGCCTGGTCCGACCTGGCCTGGGACGCCACCAACTTCCCCGACCCGGCCGGCATGCTGGCCGCCCTCGCCGAGCAGGGGTTCAAGGTGAGCCTCTGGATGAACCCGTACATCATGACCGGCAGCCCGGTCTTCGCGCAGGCCGACGCGGCCGGCTACTTCCTGCGCCGCCCGGACGGCTCCACCTACATCGCCGACGTCTGGCACGGCTCCTACCCGGTCTGCGGGATCGTCGACTTCACCAACCCGGCGGCCACCGAGTGGTTCACCGGTCTGCTGCGCGACCTGCTGCGGCAGGGCGCGATGGTGTTCAAGACCGACTTCGCCGAAGGGGTGCCGGCCGACGCGGTGGCGCACAACGGGATGACCGGCGTCGAGCTGCACAACGTCTACACGCTGCTGTTCAACGACGCGGTCGCGGCGGTCACCCAGGAAGTCGCCGGGCACGGCATGGTGTGGGCCCGGTCGTCGTTCCTCGGCGGGCAGCGGCATCCGGCCCAGTGGAGCGGCGACGTCAACGCCACGTACCCGGGGATGGCCAGCACACTGCGCGGCGGGCTGTCGCACGGCCTGTCCGGCGTACCGTTCTGGAGTCACGACGCCGGCGGCTTCCACGGCACCCCGACCCCCGACCTGTACGTGCGGTGGGCGCAGTTCGGGGCGTTCTCCCCGCTGGTGCGCTTCCACGGCACCACCAGCCGGCTGCCGTGGGACTTTCCCGACGACGCCGCGCGGGACGCGGTCGAGGCGATCCGGCTGCGCTACCGGTTGATGCCCTACCTCTACTCGGCGGCGGTCACGGCCGCCCGCACCGGTGCCCCGATGATGCGGGCGCTGCTGGTCGACTCGCCGGACGACCCGGCCGCGTGGGGTGCCGAGCTGGAGTACCGGCTCGGCACCGAACTGCTGGTCGCGCCGATGATCAATCCGGACGGGCGGCGACACGTCTACCTGCCGGCCGGTGACTGGGTCGACCACTGGACCGGGCGGACCCACCACGGCGGACGCCACCTGCCGGTCGAGACTCCGCTGGAGCGGATCCCGTTGTTCGTCCGGCACGGCGCGCTGATCCCGACGACCGAACCGGGAGACACCCTCGGCGACGGCCCGTTCACCGACGTGACCCTGGTCAGCTGGGGTGGCGTCAGCGCCGAGACGGTCGTCTGCGACGTCGACGGCGACACCACGGTCCGGGCGGTACGCGACGGCGACACGTTGCGGGTCGACGTCGACGGGCCGCTGCCGGTCCGCCGGGTCGAGGTCGTCGCGGTGACCGGCACCGAGCCACCGGCCACGGTGCTGCTCGACGGCGTACCGCTGTGAACAGCGGTGCCGGCCGGTCAACCCTTGATCGCGCCGGTGATGACGCCCTTGGTGAAGTGCCGCTGCACGAACGGGAAGATCACCACCGCCGGCAGTACGGTGATCACCACCACCGCCATCTTGACCGCCAGGGTCGGCGGGTACGCGGTGACCCCGGGGATGTTCACCGGCGCGCCGGTGACCGACGGCGACTGGCCGGCCAGGATGTAGCTCTGCAGCACCCGCTGGATCGGCCACTTGTCGTTGTCGTCGATGTAGAGCACCGCGTTGAAGTACGCGTTCCAGTAGCCGACGGCGTAGAACAGGCCGACGACGGCGATCACCGCCCGGGACAGCGGCAACATGATCCGCCACAGGATCCGGAACTCCCCGGCGCCGTCGATGCGGGCCGCGTCGATCAGCTCGGCCGGCACGTTCATGAAGAACGCCCGGATCACCACCAGGTTGAACACGCTGATCGCGGTGGGCAGGATCAGCGCCCACAGGCTGTTCTTCAGGCCCAGCCCGGTCACCACCAGGTAGCTCGGCACCATGCCGGGATAGATCAGGAAGGTGAGCAGGAACAGGAACAGCAACGGACGGTGCGCGACCGAGTCCTTGCGGGACAGCCCGTACGCCGCCAGCACCGTCAGCACCAGGCTGAACGTCGTGCCGCCGACGGTGACCAGGGTGCTGACCCACACCGCCCGGCTGATCTGACCGCCGGAGAAGATGTTCACGTACGCCGACAGGTCGATCTCCCGGGGGATCACCACCATGCCGCCGGTGGCGTTGATGGTCTCCCGTGACGCGAGGCTGGTCACCAGGACCGACCACAGCGGGAAGATCACGGCCAGCACCATCGCGGCGAGGACGAGCCCTTTGACGCCCTGGCCGACCGGGCTCGGCGGCTCCTCCCAGACCGGCCGGCCGACGCCGGGGCGCCGCAGGCGGGGCGGCTGGTTCACCGGGTCGAGCCTGGGTCGCCGCCCGGCGGCCAGCGTACGTGCGATGCTCACCTGGAATACACTCCCTGCTCGCCGAGGCGGTGGGCGAACTTGTTCGCGGCGATGATCAGCACCAGCCCGATGACGCCCTTGAACAGGCCGGCGGCGGCGCCCATCCCCCACTGCTGCGGGATGATCGCCTGGTAGTAGACGTAGGTGTCGAGCACTTCGGCGGCCTGCCGGCCGACCGCCTCACGCTGCAGGATGAACTGCTCGAAGCCGACGGTGAGCGCGTCACCGAGCCGCAGGATCAGCAGCAGGACGATCACCGGACGCAGCCCGGGCAGGGTGATGTGCCACAGCCGCCGCCAGCGCCCGGCACCGTCGGCCGCCGCCGCCTCGTAGAGGTTCTGGTCGATGGCGCTGAGCGCGGCCAGGAAGATGATCGCCCCCCAGCCGACGTCCTTCCACACCGACTCTGCGGTGACCAGCACGATGAACGTGTCCGGGTTGCCCATCACGTTGAGCGGGTCGAGCCCGGCGTCGCGCATCCGCTGGGCGAGCAGGCCGGCCCCGCCGAGCATCTGCATGAAGAAGGTGACCACCAGCACCCAGCTGAAGAAGTGCGGCAGGTAGACGACGCTCTGGATGAACCCGCGCACCCGGGTCGACAGGATGCTGTGCAGCAGGATCGCCAACAGGATCGGCAGCGGGAAGAAGAAGACCAGCTGAAACGCGGTGATCGTCAGGGTGTTGACCACCGCGTCCCAGAACGCCGGGTCACGGAACAGGGTCTCGAAGTTGCCGAACCCGATCCACTCGCTGTAGACGAACGCCTCGAACGCGTTGTCACCGACCCACGGGTTGTAGTCCTGGAAGGCGATCACGTTGCCCAGGGTGGGCAGGTAGTGGAAGACCAGCAGCAGCAGCGCGGCCGGCGCGGCCATGAGCAGCAGCGGCCAGTCGCGGCGCAGCCGGGCCCGCAGCGGCACGGTCCGTCGGCGGGTGCGCCGACCATCCGGGGTACGGCGTGACCGGCGGTCGCCGTCCGGGGTGGGCTGGTCCGGCGACCGCCGGCTCCGGTCGTCGCCGGATCCGGCGGTCACGGACGTCTCGACCGAGGTCATCGATCGTTGTCTTCGAGCGCCTTGCGGAAGAAGTCGCGCCCCTCGTCACCGCCGCCGCTGCGCCACTCCTGCGTGATCTGCTCGAGGTCGCTGGTCGGCCGCCGACCACGCAGCACGTCGAGGATCTTGTCCTCGGTCGGCTGCTGCACCCGCGACAGGTTGGCCGGCAGCTCGAACTTGATCCCGGCCCACGGGTTCGGCTCCAGGTACTTCACCGTCTCGTTGGAGTAGCTGAGCAGGGCCTCGACGAAGCCGGGGACGTCGGCGGTCTGCACGATGGTCGGGTAACGCCCGACGATGAAGGTGTACTGGTCGGCGATCTCCTGCCGGCCCAGCTCGGTCAGCTCCGGGCTGCCGTCGGCGCTGACCGTGTGGTGCTGGTCGACGACGCCGTACTGGCGCAGGTGGTACTCCTCGGTGCCGAGCGGCGCGGCGCACCAGTCAAGCACCCGCAGGATCTCCTCGACGCGCTCCTTGCCCAGCCCTTTCTTGATGAACGTGTAGAAGATCGGCTTTTCCTCGCCCCAGGCGACCGGGGTGCTCTGTCCGTCGGCGGAGAAGATCGGCACCGGCCGCATGTCGAACGTCGGGGTGATCTGCCGCTGCTCCGAGTACATCCCGCGCCAGGCGCCGACGCCGTCCTCGTAGCAGACCATCTTGCCGCTGTTGAACAGCTGCTTGGCGTCGGCGGCTCCGCTACTCTCCACGATGTCCGGGTGCACCAGCCCTTCGGCGAACAGCTTGGTGGTGAACTCCAGGGCCTCGCGATACTCCTCGGTCTCGTACTTGAACTCCAGACCGCCGCCGTCGGTGCGCCGCCAGCCGCCCTGCGAGCCGGGCACACCGTAGAACATCTGCACCATGTTGAAGATCGAGCCGAAGGCCCAGACGCCGTTGGCCGGATCGGTCATCGCCTTGCCGAACTCGTAGAGCTCCTCGATGTTCTTCGGGGCCTGCACGCCAGCGGCGTCGGTGAGGTCCTTGCGGTAGAACAGCGCGTACGGGAACGGGCCGTCGGTCGGCCACGGCACGGCGGCCAGCCGGCCGCCCCAGACCGCGTACTGCCAGGCCCCGGTCGGGAAGCTGGCCAGGTGCGGGTAGGCCAGCGCGGCGTCACCGGCGAGGTGGTCGGTCAGGTCCTCGAACAGCGCCGAGACCGCGTCGGAGAACCGCGGGATCTTGTCGATCTCCCAGTTCGGGGCGCAGAGCAGGTCCGGCACGTCGCGGGCACCGAGGATGGCGCTCAGCTTGTCGGCGTAGGTGTTGCCGTCCTGGACGCTGAAGTCGATCGGCACGCCGAGCCGCTCGTTGACCGCCTGCAGGTAGGCGTTGCGGTCGATGCCGGGCGGGGTCGGCCCCCACCAGGGAGTCATCGCGGTGAGCGGTTCACCGCTGCTGCCGGGCGTCTCGGTGACCGCCCTGACCAGGTCGGTCGGGTACGTCAGGTAGCCGTCGGCGATCGGGCGTACCCCGGCGATGTCCGGGGTGATCAGCTCGACCGGCTGGTATCTGGGCAGCACCGCGCTGACCGCGTCGACGTCGGTCGCCGTGCCCTGGGTGCCGGCCGGCCGGCTGCAGCCGGAGAGAAAACCGCCACCGGCCATCGCGGTGGCACCCAGGCCGACCAGACCCAGGAATCGACGTCGATTGGTGGCCGCGCCCGCGAGGGATCGATCCACGGCGCGCTCCCTTCGTATCGGCGAGCCAGGCATCCCGGCGACGGTGGGACGAACCAGCTCGAAATGGGGGTGTGGGGGTACAGTTTGCACGCTAGAGTTAGTTCGTCTGCTGACTAAACAAAGTAGCCGACGGTGACAGGTGCCACAAGGGAGGCCGACATGACGCGAACCGCCGGTGGCGGCCCACCCCGCGGTGACCGCCGCGACACGCCGGCCCGCTGGGCATCCGGCCCGAGCCACCCGGCCGGGACCCGGGGCGTAACGTGATCACCATGCGGAGCGGCCCGCAGCCAGCGGACCTGACCGACGTACGCGCCACCAACCTCGCGGTCGTGCTGCGCTACGTCCGGGCCAACGCGCCCTGCTCCCGGGCGGACATCGCCGGTGCCACCGGGCTCAACAAGGCCACCGTCTCCAGCCTGGTCGCCGATCTGATCGACCGCCGCCTGGTCCGGGAGATCGGCCTCACCGAACACCGCATCGGACGCCCGGCCACCATGCTGGTCGTCGATGGTGACGCGTACGCCGCGATCGGCATCGAGATCAGCGCCGACCACCTGACCGCGGTCGCGCTCGACCTGGCCGGCGGTGAGCTGCTGTCCTGGCGACGCGCCTTCACCGGGCTGGCCGCCACCCCAGGCAAGGCGGCCAGCACGGTGGCCGCACTGGCCGGCCGGGCGGTGAACCGGGTGACCCGGCAGGGGCGGCAGGTGCTCGGGCTCACCGTCGGGGTACCCGGCCTGGTCGACCAGCAGGGCCGGGTCAGCCTCTCCCCCGAACTGGGCTGGCGCGACGTCGACCTGCACGCCGATCTGGTCCGGGCGCTGCACGGGCCGGCGTACGAGGTGGTGGTGGACAACGACGCCCAGCTGGCCGCGCTCGCCGAGCACCGGCACGGGCCGTACGCCGGCACCGCGAACCTGGTGCACCTGACCGGCGGTGCCGGCATCGGCGCGGGGCTGGTGGTGGACGGGCGGCTGCTGCACGGCGCGCGGGGGTTCACCGGCGAGGTCGGGCACATCCAGCTGGATCCGCAGGGTCCGCCGTGCCGCTGCGGGGCGAACGGCTGCCTGGAGGCGTTGGCCGCCGTACCGGCGCTGATCCGCCGGGTGCTGCCGGACGCCGAGGTCGACGGGCCGGTCACCGACTTCGCGCCGGAGATCGACCGGGTACGGGCGGCGGCGCGCGCCGGGGAGCCGGCGGCTCTCGACGCGCTCGCCGAGGTCGGCCGGCACCTCGGCACCGGGGTGTCCATCCTGGCCAACCTGATCAACCCCGAGGTGGTGCTGCTCGGCGGTTACTACGTCCCGCTCGCCCAGTGGCTGCTGCCGGCGGCCCGGCAGCAGCTCGCCGACCGTACGGTTGCTCCGGCGGCCGGTGGCACCGAGCTGGCGGCCTCCGACCTGGCCGGCGGCGCGGCGGCGATCGGCGGCGCGGCCCGGGCGATCGCCGCGATCGACAACGGCCGGATGCCGGCCCGCCCGGCCGGCTGACCGCACCGCCGGCCGCCGCCCCGGCTGACCAGCGGCCCACTGCGGTGGCCCGGGGCGGCGGCCGGGGCCGGCGGCGACTGACATCAATTTGTGGCGGGCAGCCCCTTGACCGTCCGTACTGATGGATGTCAACCTCAAAGGGCTCCACGGTTAACACGGCTGAAATCGTGTCGACAGTGGAGCGTTTTTGGGACGGTCGTCGAAGCGCTTCGAGCCAGCGCTTCCCGGGCTGGCGGCCAACCTCCACCGCGTACCGACGCCTGCCCGTGATCCGGGTGACCGCGGCGGTGCCCGCACCGCCGCGGCGACCCACACGGGTGCCCTTGCCGATCCCGGAAGGCGATCCACGTTATGAGCGACAGCACGTTCCGCGACCCCGACCAACCCGTGGCCGCCCGGGTCACCGACCTGCTCCGCCGGCTCACCCTCGACGAGAAGATCGCCCTGCTGCACCAGCATCAGCCCTCGGTGCCCCGACTCGGCCTGCCCGGCTTCCGGACCGGGACCGAGGCGCTGCACGGGGTGGCCTGGCTCGGCCCGGCGACCGTCTTCCCGCAGGCGATCGGGCTGGGTTCCAGCTGGGACCCGGACCTGCTGCGGCGGATCGGCGAAGCGGTCGGCGACGAGGTACGCGCGTTCCACCACAAAGACCCCGTCGGCGTCGGACTGAACGTGTGGGCGCCGGTGGTCAACCCGCTGCGGGATCCACGGTGGGGCCGCAACGAGGAGGGCTACGCCGAGGACCCGTGGCTGACCGGGGTGCTGGCCACCGGGTACGCCAGCGGACTGCGCGGCGACCATCCCTACTACCTGCGGACCGCGCCGACCCTGAAACACTTCCTCGGTTACAACAACGAGACCGACCGGGCCACCACCAGCAGCAACCTGCCGCCCCGGGTGCTGCACGAGTACGAACTACCGGCGTTTCGCGCCCCGATCGCCGCCGGTGCCGCGGTCGCGGTGATGGCCGCGTACAACCTGGTCAACGGCCGGCCGGCGCATCTGAGCCCGCTGATCGACGAGCAGCTACGCCGGTGGACCGACGACGACGTCCTGGTCGTCGGCGACGCGGGAGCGGCCACCAACATCGCCGGCGCCCAGGGCTACCACCCGGACCACGTCACCGGCTACGCGGCGGCGCTGCGCGCCGGGATCGACAGCTTCACCGAGGACGACACCGACTCGCTGCCGACCGTCGCGCGGATCACCGAGGCGGTGGCGCGCGGGCTGCTCGCCGAACCGGACATCGACCGCGCGGTCCGCCGGATCCTCTCCGTCCGGATCCGGCTCGGTGAGCTGGATCCACCCGAACGCAACCCGTTCGCGACGACCGGCACCGATGTGATCAACTGCCCGGCCCACCAGGACCTGGCCCGGATCGCGGTACGCGAGTCGGTGGTCCTGCTGCGCAACGCACCGACGGAGTCCGGATCCGACCCGGTGCTGCCGCTGGACCCGGACCGGATCCGGCGGGTCGCGGTGGTCGGCCCGCTCGCCGACACACTCCACACCGACTGGTACGCCGGATCGATGCCGTACGCGGTCACCGCCCGCGCCGGGCTGACCGCGCGGCTGCCGATGGCGACCGTGACCCACCACGAGGGAGTGGACCGGATCGCGTTGCGGCTCGGCACCTCGGCGACCTACCTGCAGGCCAGCGGCGCGGCCGCCGGTGGACCGCTGCGGGCCGACAACACGGCGGGCGGACCACCGCGCGCCGCCGCGCCGGAGGCGGCGCCGCAGTGCTGCTTCGACGTGTTCGACTGGGGCGACGGGGTGGTCGCGCTGCGCAGCGTCGCCAACGGCCGCTACCTGGCCGCCGGCGACGACGGGGTGCTGGTCAACGACCGGTCCGGCCCGGGCGGGTGGGTGGTCAACGAGACCTTCCGGCTGGTCCGCGCCGCCGACGGCCGCACGGCACTGCACCACCTGGCCCGGGACCGCTACGTCACCGTCGGCCCGGACGGGCTGGCGCGGGCCGAGGCCGTCAGCGTCCACACCGCCACCAGGTTCGCCGTCGAACTGGTCACCGATGGCGCCCGGGAGGCGGCAGCACTGGCCCACGACGCCGACGTGGCGGTGGTGGTGCTCGGCAACCATCCGATGGTGTGCGGGCGGGAGACCGAGGACCGGGTCGACCTGGCGCTACCCGCCGCCCAGGTGGCGCTGCTGCGGGCGGTCCGGGCCGCGAATCCGCGCACCGTGCTGGTGCTGGCCAGCAGCTACCCGTACGCGGTGGAGTGGGCCGACCGGCACGTCCCGGCGATCGTCTGGTCCGCGCACGGCGGTCAGGAGTACGGCACCGGGCTGGCCGAGGTGCTCTGCGGGGACGCCGATCCGGGCGGCCGGCTCACCCAGACCTGGTACCGGCGTACCGCAGACCTGCCCGACCTGTTCGACTACGACGTGATCGCCTCGGACGCGACCTACCTCTACTTCCGGGGGGAACCGCTGTACCCGTTCGGCCACGGCCTGAGCTACACCTCCTTCGACTACCGCGACCTGCGGTTGTCGGCCACCGAGGTGGGTGCCGACGGCACGGTCGAGGTCAGCGTCACGGTGTGCAACAGCGGAGCGCGAGCCGGGACCGAGGTGGTGCAGCTCTACACCCGCCAGCGACACTCCCGGGTCAAGCAGCCGCTGCGCCAGCTGCGTGCCTTCCGCAAGATCAGCCTCGCGGCGGGGGCGCAGACCACGCTCCGGTTCCGCCTCGCCGCCGCCGACCTGGCGACCTGGGACGTCACCCGGGACCGGCCGGTGGTGGAGAGCGCCCGGCACACCGTGTCGGTCGGCCGGTCCAGCGCCGACCTGGTGGCGACCACCACCCTGACCGTACGGGGTGAACGGATCGGGCCCCGCGATCCGCTGGCCGGCCCGTTGTGGGCCGCTGACAACGACGACTACGCCGGCACGGCACCAGCCGACCATCCCGAGGGTCGGGACGCGGTGGGCGCGGCGGAGGACGGCGGTTGGATCGCGTTCACCGACGTCGACTTCGACTCCGGACCCACCGCGGTCACCGCCCGCGTCGCGCACCGGCTGCCCCGGGAGGGGGCCGGGGCCGCCCCCGGTGCCGTCGGCCGCGCGGCGGACGGGTCGACGGTCACCCTGCGGCTGGACGATCCGCTGGCCGGGCCGGTCGCCGGTACGCTTCCGGTACCGGCGACCGGCGGCCGCGACGACTGGGCCGAAGTACGGACGGAGCTGCACGGACTGTCCGGAACCCGAGACCTGTATCTGCTTTTCAGTACGGCAGGCGCTACGGTGAGCTACCTGAGTTTTGCCGGGACCGCCACTGACGGTCCGGCCAGGGACATGGATGGAGGAGCCTAGTGTCAACTCCGTCACAGCCGACCGGCGCCGGGCCGGACTCCGCCGGGCCCGGCCCGGCGCGGGACCGGGCCGGGAAGCGGGCCGACATGGTGACGATCGCCGACGTGGCCCGGCATGCCGGCGTCGCGGTCAGCACGGTGTCCTATGTGCTCAGCGGCAAGCGGGCGATCTCGGCGACCACCCGGGAACGCGTACTGGCCAGCATCCACGCCCTCGGCTACCACCCGCATGCCGGCGCCCGAGCGCTGGCCAGCCGCCGGGCGAACGTGATCGCGCTGGTGCTGCCGCTGCGCTCCGGGATGCACCTGCCGGTGCTGATGCAGTTCGCCACCAGCGTGGTCACCACCGCCCGGCAGTTCGACCACGACGTACTGCTGGTCACCGCCGACGAAGGGCCGGCCGGGCTGCGCCGGATCGCGGTCAGCGCCATGGTCGACGGCATCGTGGTCATGGACGTGGAGATGCACGACCCACGCGTACCCCTGCTGCGTGAACTCGAACGGCCCAGCGTGCTGATCGGTTTCCCGGCCGAGTCCGCCGGTCTGACCTGCGTCGACCTGGACTTCTACCGGGCCGGCGAGGCCTGCGTCGAACATCTCGTCACGCTCGGCCACCGGCAGCTCGCCCTGCTCGGAGCCCCGGCGGTGGTCTACGAACGGGAAACCGGCTTCGCCCACCGGACCCGGGCCGGCTTCACCGAGACGGCGGCCCGCTGCGGCGTCACGGCGGTCGCCCAGCCGTGCGAGGAGAACTACGACGCGGTACGCCGCGAACTGGCCGGGCTGCTGCACCGGCACCCGGGGCTCACCGCGCTGGTGGTGCACAACGAGGCGGCGGTCGGGCACGTGCTGGCCGCGTTGCCGACCCTGGGTCGACGGGTCCCCGACGACATCTCGGTGGTGGCGATCTGCCCGGACGAGGTCGCCGAGCGGTCCGGTCCGGCGCTGACCTCGGTGCTGATTCCGGCCGAGGAGGTCGGCCGGCAGGCGGTCAGCCTGCTGATGCGCAAGGTCCAGGGCGACGCGGTGCCGGCCGCCACGCTGCTCGACCCACGGTTGACCGTCCGGGCCAGCACCGGCCCCGGCCCCGCCGCCGCGCTCCCGGGCGCCGAGGCCGGAGACACCGCCGTCGCAGGCACCGGGCCGGAGACGATGGTGGCGCTTGCCCGCCGTACCGATTCCTGATCAACTCGACCGCATGGCAGGCGACGCATCCGCTCCGGGCACCACGCCCGGCGCAGACACCCCGGCCGGCGGGCACATGTCGGCGGACGAGTTCCGCCGGGCCGGGCACGCGGTGGTCGACTGGATCGCCGACTACTGGCAGACCCTGGAGAAGCATCCGGTACGGCCGTCGGATCCGCCCGGTACGGTGGCCCGGGCGCTGCCGGTGACGCCGCCGGAGCACGGCGAGCCGTTCGACCGGATCCTCACCGACCTGGACCGGGTGGTCGTCGGCGGGCTCACCCACTGGCAGCACCCCGGCTTCTTCGGCTACTTCCCGGCCAACACCTCGGCGCCGAGCGTGCTCGGTGACCTGGTCAGCGCCGGCCTCGGCGTCCAGGGCATGCTCTGGGCCACCAGTCCGGCCTGCACCGAGGTCGAGACGGTGATGCTCGACTGGCTGGCCCAGCTGCTCGACCTGCCGCAACGGTTCCGGTCGGGGTCCACCGGTGGTGGCGTCATCCAGGACTCGGCGTCGTCGGCGACGCTGGTGGCCACCCTGGTGGCGCTGCACCGGGCCAGCGGCGGCGCCTGGCGCACGGCGGGCACCGCCGCCGGCTACACCGTCTACACCTCGACCGAGGGCCATTCGTCGATCGAGAAGGCGGCCCGGATCGCCGGGGTCGGTGATCAGGGTGTACGGCTGATCGACGTCGATCCGGTGACGCTGGCGATGCGGCCGGACGCGTTGCGCCGTGCCCTCGACGACGATCTGGCCGGCGGGCGGCGACCGGCGATCGTGGTCGCCACCGTCGGCACCACCTCGACCACCGCCATCGACCCCGTCGAACAGATCGGCGCGATCTGCGCCGAGTACGGGGTGTGGCTGCACGTGGACGCCGCGTACGCCGGCGCGGCGGCGGTTTGCCCGGAGCTGCGCTGGACGCACGCCGGGCTGGAGCGGGCCGACTCGTACTGCTTCGACCCGCACAAGTGGCTGCTGACCGGATTCGACTGCGACGCGTTCTGGGTGGCGGACCGGGCCGAGCTGGTCGAGGCGTTGACGGTGATGCCCGAGTACCTGCGCAACGCGCTCAGCGACGCGGGCACGGTGATCGACTACCGGGACTGGCAGGTGCCGCTGGGTCGCCGGTTCCGGGCGTTGAAGCTGTGGTTCGTGCTGCGCTGGTACGGCGCGCAGGGGCTGCGGGCGCACATCCGTTCGGCGGTGGCGCACGCGGCCTGGTTCGCCGACCAGGTACGCGCCGACGACCGGTTCGAGATCGTCACGCCGGGCCCGTTCTCACTGGTCTGTTTCCGGTTGCGCGGCCAGCCCGACGAGGTCAACTCCACTCTGCTGGCCGGGGTGAACGCCAGCGGCTCGGTGCTGCTGACCCACACCCGGGTGGCTGGCCGGTTCACCTTGCGGCTGGCGGTCGGCGCGCCGCGTACCGAGCGACGGCACGTCGCCGCCGCCTGGGAGCTGATCGCGGACACCGCCACCGGGCTGCTCGCCGACCAGCGCTGACTGCCGCTGGTCACGGCGGGCCGCGCGCAGCACCTGGACGGCCAGCCCGAGGGCCAGCGCCCAGCCTGCGACGATCACCGCGTACCCGGTGAACCTCGGGGCCGGGGGCAGCTCGACGGCGCGCATCAGCGACCGGGCGTTGGTCAGCACGATGAGACCGCCGACCGCGGCACCGAGCAGTTGTGCCGGCACGATCCGCACCAGGTAGGCGGCCAGCGGGGCGGCGAGCAGGCCACCGGCCAGCAACGCCGCGACGACGGGTAGGACGAAACCCTGGCTGCCGAGCCCGATCAGGAAGCCGGCGCTGGCCGCCGCCGCGACGAGGAACTCCGAGGTGTCCACCGAGCCGATCACCTTGCGTGGCTCCATCCGCCCGGAGACCAGCAGCGACGGTGTGGCGACCGGGCCCCACCCGCCGCCTCCGGTGGCGTCGATGAAGCCGGCGGTCAGCCCGAGCGGGGTGAGGAACCGGCTGCGCAGGGGTCGGCTGACCCGCCGGGACGGGATCGGCCGGGCGAAGCGGATCAGCAGGTACACCCCGAGGGCCAGCAGGATTCCGGCCATCCACGGCCCGGCGGCCTCGGTCGAGACGGAGCTGAGGACGGTGGCACCGGCGAAGGCGCCGACCGCGCCAGGTACGGCGATCCGGCCGACGACCCGCCAGTCGACGTTGCCGAACCGCCAATGGGCCGCACCGGAGGCGAGCGTGGTGCCGATCTCCGCCAGGTGCACCGAGGCGCTCGCCGAGGCCGGGGCGATTCCGGCGAGCAGCAGCAGGGTGGTCGAGGTGACTCCGTACGCCATTCCCAGCGCGCCGTCCACCAGTTGAGCGAGCAGCCCGACGAGGGCGAGGACCAGCAGCTTTCGCACAGCACACCTACTTGAGATAGCAAACCTATCGGCTTAGTAGAGAATGCGGGCGGCCGGTGCTGTTGTCAAGCACGCGAACGAAGCCAGCCGCAGCCGGTCAGGTCCAGGCGCGTGGGTTGGCCGCGAGATCCCGGATCCGCTCGGGGAGTTTGCCGGTGGCGACGTCGGCGACGGTCACCGACTCGAGGATCTCCCGCTCGCTGGCCCGCAACGCGATCCAGACGTCCTGCAGCGCGACCGCCGCACCCTGGTAGCCAAGCTCCTCCGGCCGGTGCCCCCGCACGTGGGCGAGCGGGCCGTCGATGACCCGGATGAGCTCCGCGAGGCTGATCTGCTCGGCCGGGCGGGCCAGCCAGTAGCCGCCGTCCGGACCACGCTGGGCCTGCACCACGCCGGCCCGGCGCAGCTGCAGCAGGATGCCCTCGAGGAACTTCGGCGGGATGCCCTGAGCCCGGGCGACCTGCTCGGCGGTCAACACGACCCGTGCCGACGCCGCAGCCGCGACCGCCAGCTCGGCGGCGGCCCGCAGCGCGTAATCGACCCGGGCAGAGAGACGCATACCTCTCAGGTTACGGCACTGTTTCCATTATCGGACCGGCCGACCGCGACGTCGGTCAACTACCCTGGTCACCGCCGCCCGAGCGGCGGTCAGGCAGGCGGCCCGGTCACCCACCGACCCGCCGGACCAGTCCCTCCTGTACGGCGCTGGCGATGTGCCGGCCGTCGCGGGTGAACATCCGACCGGTGGCCAGCCCGCGCCCGCCGGCGGCCGACGGACTCCAGCAGTCGTAGAGGAACCATTCGTCGGCCCGGAACGGCCGGTGGAACCACAACGCGTGGTCCAGGCTGGCCCCGATCACCCCGCCCGGACCCCAGACCTCGCCGTGCACGGACAGCACCGAGTCGAGCAACGTCAGGTCGGAGGCGTAGGTGAGTACGCAGGCGTGCAGCAGCGGATCGTCGGGCAGCTTGCCGTCGGCGCGGATCCAGACCCGCTGGTACGGGTCGGCCGGCCGGTCCCCGGGGGCGACCAGACCCGGTTCGCCGACGTACCGCACGTCCATCGGCCGGGGGATCACCGCCCAGACACCGAGCCGCTCCGGATAGCGGGCCAGCCGCTCCACCATGGTCGGCACCGCCTCCGGCGGCGGGACGTCCGGTGGCTGCGGGGCCTGGTGGTCCAGCCCGTCCTCGGGCCGGTGGAACGACGCCGACATGAAGAAGATCGGTTTGCCGTGCTGGTACGCCACCGAGCGGCGGACCGAGAAGGACCGGCCGTCGCGGATGTTCTCCACCTCGTAGTCGATCGGCTCGGCACCGTCGCCGGGGCGGACGAAGTAGCCGTGCAGCGAGTGCACCAGCCGCTGCGGGTCGACGGTCCGCCCGGCGGCGACCAGCGCCTGACCGGCGACCTGGCCGCCGAAGACCCGCTGCGGCCCCACCTTGGGGCTCATCCCACGGAACGCCGACGGCCCGGTCCGGCTCAGGTCGAGCACCTCGAGCAGCTGATCGACGGCGGCCTGCCCGCCGACCGGATCACCGGTCACTGCAACGCCCGGGCCGCCGCGGCGTCGACGAGGCTACCGAGCTGGTGCACCCGCAGCGTGTTGGTGGAGCCGGGGGTGCCGACCGGGCTGCCGGCGACGATCACCACGTACTCGCCGGGATTGGCCCGGCCGAGGCCGAGCAGCGCCTGGTCGACCTGGCGGAACATGTCGTCGGTGTGCTGCACGAACGGCATCAGGAAGGTCTCCACCCCCCAGGAGAGGGCAAGCTGGTCGCGCACCTCGGCGACCGGGGTGAAGGCCAGCAGCGGCAGCTCGCACTGCAGCCGGGACAGCCGACGCACGGTGTCACCCGTCTGGGTGAAGGCGACCATCGCCTTGGCGCCGATCGCCCGCGCGATCTGCGACGCGGCCGAGGTGAGCGCACCGCCGTGGGTACGGGGGTCGTGCTGCAGCCGGGGAACCGAGATCGAGCCGTGCTCGGTCGTCGTGACGATCTTGGCCATGGTGCTGACCGTGAGCACCGGGTACTTGCCGACGCTGGTCTCGCCGGAGAGCATCACCGCGTCGGTGCCGTCGAGCACCGCGTTGGCCACGTCGGAGGCCTCCGCGCGGGTCGGCCGCGAATTCTCGATCATCGAGTCGAGCATCTGGGTGGCGACGATGACCGGCTTGGCGTTCTCCCGGCACAGCTGCACCGCGCGCTTCTGCACCAGCGGCACCTCGTCGAGCGGCAACTCGACGCCCAGGTCGCCACGGGCCACCATCACCCCGTCGAACGCGTCGACGATCGCCTCCAGGTGGGTGACCGCCTCCGGCTTCTCGACCTTGGCCAGGACGGGTCGGCGAACCCCCTCCTCGTCCATGATCGCGTGGACCAGCTTGATGTCCTCGGGCGACCGGACGAACGACAGGGCGATGAAGTCTGCGCCCAGGCCGAGCGCGAACCGCAGGTCGTCGGTGTCCTTGTCCGACAGGGCCGGCACGCTGACCGCGACGTTCGGCAGCGAGATGCCCTTGTTGTTGGAGACCGGCCCGCCCTCGACGACCAGCACCCGGATGTCGTTGCCGTCCACCGCGCTGACCTCGACGGCCACCTTGCCGTCGTCGATCAGCAGCCGGTCCCCGGGGCGAACCTCCTGGGGCAGCTTGCGGTAGGTGCAGGAGACCCGCTCCCGGCTGCCGATAATGTCGTCGCTGGTGATGACGACCGAGTCGCCGGTGCGCCACTCGTGCGGCCCGTCGGCGAACCGGCCGAGGCGGATCTTGGGGCCCTGCAGGTCGGCCAGCACGGCGACCGCCCGGCCGGCGGCCTGGGCCGCCTCCCGGACCAGCTGGTACACCTGCTGGTGGTCCTCGTGGCTGCCGTGGCTGAAGTTCAGCCGGGCCACGTCCATGCCCGCTTCGACGAGCCCACGGATACGCTCCGGGGACGCGGTCGCGGGGCCAAGCGTACAAACGATCTTTGCGCGGCGTGTCACGCCCATGAGGCTAGTCTCTCCCCTGAACCGGCCGATCGGCCGACCCTGTCTGATGTCCGAACGGAAGTGCCCACCAGCGCTCGGCGCTCCGCGAGACATCGTACTGGTGGGTGGAACCGTGACGGTGGACCGGCGGGCATCGACGACCGCGCTCTCAGGGTAGCGCGGTAGTTGACCATCGCGGTACGGCCGGACGGCCGACGCCCGGACGTTCGGAGATCATTCGCCGAACCGTCACATAGATCCGGTTAACTGGTCACCACACGACCGGAGGGTGGCACGGTGACACAGCGGGTACGGACACGAACGGTGACCGCTCTGATGGCGATGATCGCCACCGGTCTGGCGGCAGGACTGGCGCCCGGGACGGCGACGGCAGGCGGTACACCGGCCGGTGGGCACGACGGCATCCGGTTCGCCACCTTCAACGCCTCACTCAACCGGGGCGTCGACGGCGGCCTGGTGGCCGACCTGTCCACCCTGGGCGATCGGCAGGCCGCCAACGTCGCCGAGATCATCCAGCGGGTCCGCCCCGACGTGCTGCTGATCAACGAGTTCGACCACGACGCCGAGGGGCGGGCCGTCGAGCTGTTCCAGCGCAACTATCTGTCCCACGGCCAGGGCGGGGCCAGGCCGATCCACTACCCGTACCGGTTCAGCGCCGCGTCGAACACCGGCGTGCCGTCCGGGCACGACCTCAACCGCGACGGCACGGTCGGCGGCCCGGACGACGCGTACGGCTTCGGGCTGTTCCCCGGCCAGTACGGCATGGCGGTCTACTCGCGTCACCCGATCGACCGGCGGTCGCTGCGCACCTTCCAGACGTTCCGCTGGCGCGACATGCCGGGGGCGCTGCTGCCGGACGACCCGGCCACCCCGGAGCCCGCCGACTGGTACTCCCCCGAGGCCCTCGCGGACGTCCGGCTGTCGTCGAAGAGCCACTGGGACGTGCCGGTGCGGATCGGCCGGCAGACCGTACATCTGCTGGCCAGCCATCCCACGCCGCCGGTGTTCGACGGCCCGGAGGACCGCAACGGCCGACGCAACCACGACGAAATCCGGTTCTGGGCCGACTACGTCACCCCGGCCCGGTCCGGCTACATCTACGACGACCGGGGCCGCCGCGGCGGGCTGCGCCCGGGTGCCCGGTTCGTCATCGCCGGTGACCTCAACTCCGACCCGTACGACGGCGACAGCATCCCGGGATCGGCCCAGCAGGTCACCGGGCATCCGCTGGTCGACGACCGGCGGCCGCCAGCGAGCGCGGGCGGGCCGGCCGCCAGCCAGCGCCAGGGCGGGGCGAACCTGACCCACGAGGGCGACCCCCGCTACGACACCGCCGACTTCGCCGACGGCACGCCGGGCAACCTTCGGGTCGACTACCTGCTGCCCAGCCGCCGACTACGGACGGCTGGCAGCGGGGTGTTCTGGCCGACGCCGGAGGATCCGCTGTTCCGGCTGGTCGGCGACTACGACCCGGCGCTGCCCGGCGGGTTCCCGACCTCGGACCACCGGCTGGTCTGGCTCGACCTGCGCTGCTGAGCGGCGGTTCCGCGCGGTCAATCGGTGCCGGTGGCGGCGAGCGATCCCGGTGGGCGGGCGTTACGGGAGGCGATCGCGTTCATCGGGATCTGCGCCGCGCGCACCCCCATGTCGAGCCGGGCCACCTGGTAGAACTGCGCCCGGGCACGGCGGTAGTCGACGAACCCGGCCCGCCAGGTCTGTTCATCGACTGGTTCGTCACCGGTGGCAAAGGCCTCCAGCCTCCACAACGTCTCGGTGAGGGCCTGCGCGGCGGCGATGGTCGGCCCGTCGGCGAGCAGCAGAATCGACTCGAAGCACACGGACCGGTCCGACTCGGCCTGTCCGAGCCGGGCCAGCCCTTCCTCACGGCCGATCGGGCTGATCGCGGTGACCAGACCGCGGCTGGCCAGCACCCGTGAGGCGAGCAGGGCGATCTGCTTGGCGGTGGCGGCGAATTCGACGTACCCGGCGAGCCGCCGCTCGTCCCACCGCACGGACTGTTCCCGGCGCCACCGGTTGCGCTCGGTGATCCCGGTGCCGACGTAGGTGAGCACCCCGCCGACGACCACCGCGAGGATGGTCGGCAGATGTTCCTGCAGAGACATCGCACTCTCCGTCACATGTGGCCCGGGCTTCAGGGTAGGAAGCCGGCACAAGCCCGCGTGCCGGCCGCACATGCCGGTCCCCCGACGATCTCCGCTTGCCCCAGCCTTACGCCGTAAGTTAGCCTGCCTTACAGCGTAAGACCGACCGGTCGCGGCTACCGACGCCCGGAGGACGAGAGGGGAATACTCATGAGCGATCTGGTCCGCACGGCGCGGCTGACCGGCGTGTTCTATCTGGGCCTCGGCATTACCGCCATGCTCGGCTTTCTGGTCGTCCGGCCCCAGTTGTTCGCCGCCGGCGACCCCGCCGCGACACTGGGCAACCTGGTCGGGCACGAGATGCTCGCCCGCGTCGGCGTCGCGCTCGAGCTGGGCGTCGTCGTCACCCAGGCGCTCGCCGCCGTCTGGTTCTACCGCCTCTTCCGCACCGCCGACTCGGTCGCCGCCGGCAGCATCGGCGCGTTCGGGCTGGTCAACGCGGTGGCGATCATGGGCAGTGCGGCGATGCTCGCCACGGCCGGCGAGGTCGCGGGCGAGCCGATCGGCGACGCCGCAACCACCGTCCAGACCCTCTACCTGGTCAGCGACAACCTGTGGGGGGTCGGCAACCTGTTCTTCGGGCTCTGGCTCATCCCGATGGGCACCTGTGTGCTCCGGTCACGCTGGATGCCGCGACCGCTCGGCTGGGTGCTCGTCATCGGCGGGATCTGCTACCTCACGAGCGGGTTCCTGCTCTACCTCGCACCCGACGCCCGGATCGTCGCCGACCTGCTCGTGGCGCCGGCCACCGTCGGCGAGCTCTGGATGATCGGCTACCTGCTGACCGTCGGCGTCCGGCGACAGGTGCCGTCGCGGGTGTTACCGCACCGTCAGGGCGGGTAGGCGAAGGTTGCGGCGGATCACGTGCGACGCCGCGATCGGGCCCGACGACGTACGGAGAGCTGGCGATGATGAACCGGAGCTACCTGCGGCTGGGCGTCGCGTTGACGCTGAGTTTCGTGGTGATGCTGCTGCTGACGTACTCGATGATCTGGACCATCGACGACTTCTACCTCAACCTCAGCAACACCTACATGGCGTTGATGATGGTCGCCCCGATGGGGGTGATCATGCTCGGGGTGATGTGGATGATGTTCGGCAACCGTACGCTGAACGTGATCCTGGCGGTCGGGTTCGTCGTCCTGTTCGGGGTGGCGTTCTACTTCGGTCGGCAGGAGAGCTTCATCGGCGACGAGCAGTTCCTCAAGTCGATGATCCCGCACCACTCGCGGGCGATCCTGGTCTGCGAGCGGTCGGACATCACCGACCCGGAGATCATCGAGCTGTGCGGACAGATCGTCGAGACGCAGCAGGAGGAGATCGACCAGATGAAACAGATCCTTCAGCGGTACGAATGAGTCACGTCCGCGCGACGCTCGGCGTCGTACTCACCGTCGTCGCCATCGGGGCAGGCACCGCAGCCTGCACCGCCGACCCGTCGGAAGCCGACACCGGCCCGCCCGCCACCAGCGCCGACCCGGTCGATCATCGGTCAGCGGCACAGCCGCCGCCGGTCGCGCCCGCACCGACGATCGCGCCGCTGCCCGACCCGATGGCCGACGCCCGGCCCGTCGCCTCGGTGGCCGCCACCAGCGGCCCGGTCTCGGTCGGCACGGTCGAGATCCCGCCCGGCCGACTGTCGGTCAGCCTCGACTGCGTCAGCGGCGGCCATGGGGATGCCGCCGCCACCAGCGGAGCTGCCGACCTCGCGGTGTTCCTCGACCCGGGGATGCGGTTCGAGCTGCAGTGCCCCGCCGACGAGGTGACGAAGACCCGCAACGTCGACCAGGACCACCCGGGCGGTCCGGTCACCATCCGGGTCGAGGCCGGCGCGGACGTGCGGTGGAACCTGCTGGTCGAGCGCCAGCCGGGCTAGGCTGCGCCGGTGAACGGGTGCGTGTTCTGCCGGATCATCGCCGGGGAGTCCCCCGCGTGGCGGGTCGCCGACTCCCCCGCCGGGGTGGCGTTCCTGGACACCCGGCCGGTGTTCCCGGGCCACGTGCTGATCAGCCCGCGCCCGCACGTGGTCACCCTGACCGACCTGCCGCCGGCCGATCTGGCCGGGTACTTCTCACTGGTGCAGCGGGTCGCGGCGGCGGTCGAGGCTGGCCTGGACGCGGGCGGCACCTTCGTCGCGATCAACAACCGGGTGTCCCAGTCGGTGCCGCACCTGCACACCCACGTGGTGCCCCGGACCAGGGGCGACGGGCTGCGCGGCTTCTTCTGGCCGCGCCGCCGCTACGCCGACGACGTCGAGGCCCAGCGGTACGCCGGACGGGTCGCCGCCGCGTTACCTCCCGAGCCCGATCTGCCATGAAAACAAATTGATAGACAAAAGTCAGTAACAGGATAGCTACCGTCGGCATCAGCGACTACCGTCAGCAACGATGGCTCGACTGAATGGTCCCGGGTGGCGAGTGCCGGTGGCGCTCGTACTCGCCGTACTCGTGAGCGGGTGCGGCGGTGAATCGTCCCTGCCGGAGCTGTCACCCCCGGCGTTCCCGACGGCGACGGCCGAGCCGACGCCGACGCCCACCGGTCCCCGGTACGGCGCCGTGGGCCTCGACCTGTGCGAGCTGGTCGATCTCGACCCGCTGGCGGCTCTCGCCCTGACGGTGGAGTCCACGGATCCGACGCCACCGCAGGCAGCGCCCGGAGCGGCGTGCCTGTTCAAGCTCATCACCCGCAGCGGGCATCTTGGCAGCCTGCGGGTGGAGGCGGCGACGCCGGCGACAGTTGCCGATGCCGAGAGGCTGTACCGCGACCGGGGTGAGTTCACGGTCATGCTGCCGGAGGGCGGTGTGCCGGGTCTCGGCGACCAGGCGGCGGCGTTCGCCCGACGCACGGAGCCCGGGTTCAAATACGCCGAGTACATGATCCACGTGCAGCTCGCCAACCTGATGCTCCTGGTCTGGCTGGCCGTCGGTGGAAACGAGTTCGTCCCCACCGCCCAGCTCGCGGAGCCGGCCAGGACCATCGCCGGGTCGGCATTGGCCCTGATCCCGCAGAACTGACCAGCTGCCGCACCGGCAAGCTGGCGCCCCTGCCCGAATCGCCCATTGACCGCTAACTGTTGCGTACCGCCTGCGGCCACGAGCCGTCCGGCAGCCGCGAATGGTCACCGGCCTGGGCGGCGAGGTCGCGTTTCTCGCCAATCGATCCGACGAACCGCTCCCCGATCGCCAGCAGATTGTCCAGGCTGGCGGTCACCAGGTCGCCGACCGCCTCGGCGAGTGCGTCGATCGCCCACGGGATATTGATGACGGCCGCCGTGTCGACCGCGGCCTGGGCCAGATGGCCGGCGAGTTCCGTGACGACCCGCGCCAGCTCGACGGCGTACTCGATGTTCGACCGCGCCACGCCGAACAGCCACTGGCTGACGAACTCGGTCTTGACCACCGTCTCGTCGACAGCCCGCTGCTGGTGGCCGAGCTTGGACTGGTAGGCGGTCGCCGCCTCACCCGTCCAGCGGTGCAGGTTCTGGTCGAGCGGATCGACCACCTGGAAGGACAGCTCGGACACCGGGGTCCGGACCTCGTCGAGCCACCGGAAACTGGTGGAGATGAGCGACAGTACCGGCAGTTGGTGGTCGACGGCGTGATCAACTCTGTCGAGGACCGTCTCGAGGTGTCCCCGGACCTGCTGCGACCGGTCGTGGATCCACCACTGCGCGGCGGCGCCGAGCATCCACTGCCAGCGGTTGATGTTGTCCATCGTCTCGTTGAACTTCTCCACCGCGATCTCGACGCCGGAGTGGATCTGCTCGAACGCCTCGTTGAACGGCGGGCCGTACTCCTGGTCCGGCGGTGGCATGGCCGGCTCTCCTCCCTGGCCGGCTACCGGCGGTAGACGTCGTTGAGGTCGAGTGCGATGACCGCGTCGGCCTCGTCGTAGCGGTCGGCCAAATCGCGCAGCACCGCGCCGATCTCATCGAACTCGGTCGCGGCTTCGCCGAGCACCTTGGTCAGGAAGGCATGGAATTCGTCGTACGCGACGGAGTGCACGTCGCCGCTGACCTGGCCGATGTAGAACGCGGTCGGAGCGAGGGTCAACCGCTCGGCGGCGAGCTTGACACTCATCATGCTGTCGGACAGACGGTGCCACTTGCGGCTCTCGACCCGCAGCGCGTCGGTGACAACGTTCAGCTCGTCGGCCATTTCGCTCTCCTCATCCGCTGAGGTGATGGGGATGCCCGGCGAGACCGGCGGCCCGCATCGCGGCCAGGGCTTCGCCGCGTAGTTGCGCGGCGTCGGCACCGGCGACGCGTCGCACGTCGCCGATGACGCCGACGAGGCCACGGCCACGCAGCCGCAGGGTCAGATAGCCGTGCGGGCCCGGCACGCCACGTTCGTCCGCGGCGGGCGGCGTTTGCCTGCGGGACAGCCGCCGCAGTGCCGCGCCGTTGCGGTCCAGGGTCGCCCGCAGCCTGCCGGACCAGCCGGGATCGTCCGAAGCCGGCGGCGGCTCGTCCGAAGCCGGCGTTGGATCGTCCGGCGCTGGCTCGTTGCGTCTGCGGTGGCCGGCGTCGACACGCAACGCGGCGAGCGCGGCGGATTCGAACGACGCCCGCACCGCACTGACGTACGCCTCGTACAACGCCGCCGCGAAGGCCGATGGCGGCAGGCGTTCGCGCCAACGGCGGGCGACCGTGACGTCGAGGACCCGGGCACGGTCGTCAACCGTCACGCTGACCGTGCCGGTGGTGTCCGTGGCGTGGTGCGGCCCGGTGGACCGGCGGTCGTGGTCGTGGTCGTGGTCGGCGGTGAGTGCGAACGCCTCGGCGCGCTCGCGAAGCCCGTCGGGGTCCGCGACGCCGACGAGGTGAGCAAGCCGGCGTCGGCCAGGTCCGCTGGGGGCCATCGGCACCCTCCTTGGCCCGGACCACGTCGGGCGCGGTCCTACTCGGGTAGTCGCCGCCACCGACGACGATACGCAGAGTCAGCCAGATTGGGTGTCAGATAACATACAGCAGCATCAATTACTTCGGGTCGGTGCACGGACCTGCGGCTCAGCCGCGGACCTGTGGTGGGGTCCAGTCGGACCGTCCGGCCCCCGCACCCGTGGTGTGGGGGCCGAACGGCGGATCGTCACCAGCGAGCGGTTATCCGGACCACCGTGTACGGCAGCACCGGGTCGGTCGCCCCGTACTGAAAGTTGACCACCAGCAGGTCACGGCCGTCGAACGCGGCCGTTGACGGGCCGTGCAGCCGGGGGTCGGTGACCCGGGCCAGCAGCGTGGCCCGGGTGGCCTGGCTGTGCAGCCGCAGCACGTTGACCGTGTCCCCGTTACCGTCGACGTTGCTGACCGCGTACAGCAGGCCGCCCCGGATCAGCAGACCGTCGCCGTGTACCGCCGCGCCGCCCAGGTCGATCGCGGAGACGGTACGCCGCCGCAGGTCGACGCGGTGCAGCGCGCCGTCGTTGTAGTCCGCGACGATCAGATACCGCTGGTCCGGGGTGACCACCAGTCCGTTGAGGTTGAACCCGTCGTCGTAGTCGATGCTGGTGCCCCGCAGGTCGACGAACGGCCGCAGCGGTGCGGTCGCCCCGACGCCGCCACGCAGCTGCCCGGCAGGGATCCGGTACAGAGTCGGCTGGAACGAGTCGGTCACGTAGACGTCGCCATTGGCGGCCAGCGCGACGTCGTTGAGCATCGAGTTCGGGATTCCGGTGGCGAAGCGGTGCAGCAGGTCGCCGCTGCGGGTGTCGTACACCCAGACGTAGCCGGTGCCGCCGCCGGCGACGATCAGCCGACCCGCCCGGTCGACCTTCATGCCACCGGCGGTGGTCCGGCCGTCGGCGGCGTTGCCGGCCAGCCAGACGGTGGTGCGCGAGGAGCGGACGTCGCCCCGGTAGATCCGCCCGTCGGTGAGGCTGCTGACGTAGAAGTACGGGCCGCGCGGGTCGCGGGCGATGCCTTCCGGGTAGGCGTCGTCGCCGGCCAGCACGTAGCTGCCCGGCCGCTGGTGGTGCTGGTGCTGGTGCTGGTGCTGGTGGTTAGCCTGCGCTGAGGCGGCGTGGAACGCGATCGGCGCGGCCGCGGCGGGAGCCGCCGGTGCCGCCGGCCCAGCGGCGAGTACGCCGGACGTCGCGGCGACGGTGGCCGCGACGAGCAGTCGAGATGTGTGCACTGTGTCCCTTCCGGTGGTCGGTCGATTCGAGACTGACCGGCGGGAACGACCCGCAACAAGATCACCTGGGTATGTCGGGATACCGTGCCGGTATGTCGGTCGAGCTGCGCGTCATGCGGTACGTCGTCGCCGTCGCCGAGGAAGGCAGCTTCGAGAGCGCGGCGCGCCGGCTACACATGGCGCAGCCGCCGCTGAGCCGGCAGATCCGCGACCTGGAGCGGCAGCTCGGCGTACCGCTGTTCGAGCGGCGGCCGACCCGGCTGACCGACGCGGGCGCGGCGTTCGTGGCGTCCGCCCGGCGGCTGCTCGACGACGCCGACTCGGTGGTCCGGGTTACCCGGGCCGCCGGGCAGGGTCAGACCGGGACGGTACGCATCGGGTTGGTCGCCAGCGCCACGTCTCAGGTGCTGCCGCGCTTGCTGGCGGCGGTACGGGCGGCCCATCCGCAGATCACCGTACGGACGCGGGAGGCGTGGCCGGCCGAGCTGGACGCCGGGCTGCGGGCCGGCCGGTTCGACCTGGTGCTGTCTCGGGGGATGCCGGGCCACCAGGACCTGGACCGCCAGACAGTACGCCGGGAGCCGCTGGTGGCGGTGGTCGACGCCGGGCATCCGCTGGCCGGGCGTACCGCTATCGGATCGGACGCGGTCAGGTTGGCCGACTTGGCCGACGGCCGGCTGAGTCTGCCACCGGAGGAGCTGACGCCCGGCTACCGGTCGGCGATCCTGGCCGCCTGCGCCCGCGCCGGTGTAGCCGTCGAGGTGGTCGACTGCGAGCAGCTGGGGTGGCGCCGGATCGGGCTGGCAGACGTTGACGGTTTCGCCCTGGTGCCCCGCTCACTCGCCGAGCTACCCACAGTGGACGGGGTGGTGCTCCAGCTGACCGACGAGCTGCCCGCCCCCGATCTGGAGCTGGTGTGGCGGCGGGACGCGACGTCACCGGCCGGGCTGGCCGTCGCCCGGGTCGTGCGGCGGCTCGCCCACGACCGGCACCGGTAAGCTCCCGCCGAAAATACGCGCGGTGGTCACCGGGTCAGCGGCGGAAGATGGTGATGGAGTGACCGACCTGGTCGATCGGTTCGCTGCTGTCGATCAGCTCGCGCAACTCACCGCCGGTGGTCGCCACCCAGGTGTTCGACACCACCAGCAGACCGCGTACCTCCTCGGGCGGCACCTCGCGCGGATCAGTTGCGGTGATGCCGTAGTACTCCGGCACGCCGGCGCCCTTGTAGGCCAGCCACACCCGCTCGTCCGGGTACCGCTGCCGCAGCCGGTCGGCCAGCCGGCTCAGGTCCTGTCCCCAGTCCACGTTCGAGTCGTGCAGGTGGTGGTAGGTGCGGGCCGGGCCGCCGAACGCCTCGTTGGCGTACGGCAGGTAGAACGGGAACGCGCGGGCCGAGCTGACCGCGACCAGGGCGACCAGCACCACTGCGGCCGGCCGGGCGTACCGGGCGGCGGCGGCCGGCCACCGTACGGCGGTCACGGCCGCCGCCGCCACGGCCAGAAAGACCGGGACGACGATCGCGTACCGGACGCCGAGGTCGCGGGAGCCGGTCATCGCGACGGCCAGCAGTACGCCGGCCGGCACCAGCAGGTACCCGGCGGCCGGGCGCAGCCGGGGCACTGCCAGCATCGCGGCGGCACCGACCAGCCACAGCACCAGCGCCCCGAGCGGCGTCTTCACCAGCAGCGCGGCCGGCAGGTAGTACCACCGGTGGCCGGAGTAGGTCTCACCGAACAGGTACCCGCCCCATTTCCAGTCCTCGAAGCCGAACTGGATCCGCATGCCGTCGCGGAACGACTCCGGAAACGGCAGCCAGTCGACCACTGTTCCGCGCAACCCGCCGATCGCCGGCACCGAGCCGGACGGCACCGTCTGCAGCCGTGGGTCGACGACGAGGTAGCTGGCCCACACGGTCAGCAACGCGAGGAGTCCTATCGCGGTCGCGGCCGCACCGGCGACGACGTACCGCCGCGCCCGGGGTGAGGACGGGCGGGGCGGCCAGGCCGGCCGGGCGTGCCGGACCGACCAGGCGGCCAGCGCCAGCAGCACCGGGACCGCCGCCAACGCGCTCATCTTGGTGGCCAGTGCCGCGCCGAGCGCCAGGCCGGCCAACGGCAGGTAGAGCCACGGTCGCCGCCGCGCCCGCCACAGCAGCCAGACCGAGGTCAGCAGGAACCCGGCGGTGGGCACGTCGAGGGTGGCCAGCGAGCCGTGCGCGATCACGTCAGGCGTGAACGCGTACACCGCCAGAGCGATCAGGGCACCGGCCCGGCCGGTGATGTCGCGGGCGAACGCGAAGATCACCAACCCGAACGCGAGGGTCAGCCCGATCATCGGCAACCGGGCCAGCAACAGCAGCCGGTCGGCGTCGTTGCCCGCTTCGTAGAGCACGTGCCGCCCGAGGTCCGTCTGGTTGCCCTGGAAGGACGGCTCGATGTACGGGTCGGCGAACGCCAGGCCGGCCCCGATGATCAGTTTGCCCAGCGGCGGATGTTCCGGGTTGACCTGCAGACCGCCGCCGTGCAGGTAGAGCGCGGCCGCGCCGACGTACACCGGCTCGTCGATGGTCGGCGCCTGCGCCACCGCGGTGGTGACCATCGCGACCGCCATCTGCCCCAGCAGCAGCGCCACGACCAGCGGATACCACCAACGTCGGTGCCGTCGCAGCCAGCCGGGCCGATCCGATTTCTCCGTCACCGTGCTCGGATGGTCATCCGAGGTAACAGGTACATCCCGGTCGAGGACTCCCGACTTGCGCAAAAGGCTCACGGGCCGGCAGCCTACCGGGCTACTCGATCGCGACCGGCACTTCGCCTGGGTGATACCGCCGTAGATTCCGGTCACGGGGCGTCGTCGATGGTGCTCGGTTCCCCGCCCGGCTCAGTTCGAGATCGCCCCGATCGGCCAGCGCAGGAACATGCGCTCCTCACCGTCGATGGACCGGCGGTCCAGCAGCTCGGCGCCCAGTAGCAGGTACGGGCGTAGCCGCCGACGGGTGCAGGTGGCGTAGGCGAGGTCGTAGCCGCGCGCCACCAGGTCGCGGTAGCCGAAGTCACGGATGAAACCGGTGTACGTGACGCGCGTCCAGACATGCCCGCCGCCGGCGCTCATCACGTTGAGGATCTCGCAGACCCGGCCGCCGCCCCGGTCGGCACCCGCTGATGCGGGTGGCCGGAATCCGAAGGACGCGGACTGCAACTCGCGGTCGGCGACGACGCTGACCGCCATGGCCCCGATGAGCCGGCCGGTGCCCTCCCGCCAGCAGTAGACGATCTGGTCCTGGTACGGAATCCGGGTCCGCAGCCGCCGTGCGGTGTCGTCCCACTCCCAGATCAGCCGGACCAACCGGTTGTCCGTCAGGCCGGCATAGGCCCGGTAGAAGTCCTGTTCGTACTCCGACACCTGCGCCGGGTCGGCCGGGTCGAGTACGCCGTAGAAAGTGCCGTCCTCCGTGGTGTCCCCGTTCATGCCGGGCCGACCGGTTCGACATGCATGAGCAGCCCGTGCCGGGGATACTGGGTGACCGCCGGTGCCACCTCGACCGGATGCCCGTCGACCGGGGTCAGCCGCACCCGCTGCCCGGCGACCGCCAGCACCGTGAGCATCTCGGTGAGCGCGAAGTTCGTGCCGATGCACTTGCGCTGCCCGGCGGCGAACGGCAGATAGGCGCGCCGCTGCTGCGTGGTCATCCGACCCGGAGCGAAACGGTGCGGGCAGAAGGAGTCCGGTTCCGGCCAGTACTGCGGCATCCGGTGCATCGCGTGCACCGGGATCACGAGGTTGTCGCCCTGGTGGATCCGGTGGCCGTCGACCTCGTCGTCGGTGGCGGCCCGGCGGGTGAGGGTGTAGACCGGCGGGTAGAGCCGCATCGACTCCTGGATCACCTGCCGGGTGTAGCCCAGGGCGCCCAGGGCGTCGTAGCTCGGTGCCCGTCCACCGAGCACCCGGGCCAGCTCCTCGCGGAACCGGCTCGCGCTCTCGTCGTGCTGGCCGAGCAGGTGCCAGGTCCAGGCCAGCGCCGTCCCGGTCGTCTCAAAGCCGGCGAAGAACAGGGTGACGACCTGGTCGCGCAGTTCCCGACGGTGCTGACCGGCCTGCGGACCGTAGGCGCGGATCAGGTCACCGAGGATGTCGGTGTACCGGTCGTTGTCGGCCAGCCGTTCCTCGATCCGATCCGCCACGAAGTCGTCCACCGCCCGCAGGTGCCGGGCGAACCTGCGGTGCAGCCGGGTGGGAAACCACAGGGGCACCGTCACCGGGCTGATGTTGCGCCGGACCACCACTTCCAACCCGACCCGTACGGTGTCGACGAAGTCGTTGGCGGTCGTCTTCGGGTCGTGGCTGAACAGCGCCACGGCCATGACCCGCATGGTCAGGGTCTGCATGTCGCTGAAGACGTCAACCGGTTCGCCCCGCTCGCGGGCGCTTTCCCAGCCGTCGACGACCTCGGTCATCAGGGTGGCGGTGATCTCGACGACGCGTTCGAGCAGCGCCCGGTTGAACACCGGCTGGGTCAGCGTCCGCTGCCGCCGCCACGTCTCACCGTCGCTGCAGATGAGGCCCTGGCCGATGATCAGCGACAGGTTGTCGTGCTGCAGGCTGCGACCGTAGCCGGGCAGGTTTCCGATGAATACCCGCTGGTTGGCGTCCGCGTCGGCCAGCAGCGTGAAGACCCGGTGCAGTACGCGGTACCGGACGAACCCACGGTGGTCGGCGACCAGCCGCTTCTGCACGCCCAGCAGGTCGGTGCGGAGCGCTCTGAGCCGCAGCCGCAGCGGCGGGTGGTCAGTTCGGGGCACTGTCGGCTCCCTGCAACGTGAGGCTCTCGGTGACGAACTCGTCATCCAGACCGGCGGCGTTCTCGATCAGCCCGGCCAACGTCTCGCCGAACCGGGCTCCGGGTGCACCGTCGACGATGTCGTGGTCGACCGTGACGGTGGCGCTGAGGGTCTTGCGGGGTGCGGCGGCACCGTCGATCCACCGCACCTTGTCGAACATTCCGCCGACGATGAGCGTGCTGGTCAAAAACGAGATCGAGATCCCCCAGGACGGGCGCGGGCTGATGAAGGAGCCGACATTGGACAGTCCGACGGTGCCCCACTGACGTTTGACCCGGGCCGGGTCGCGCCGCATCCACCACCAGACTGCCCGCCGGGCCGGGCGCGGCAGCCGCAGGAGCTGACGGCGCCGGCGGACCCCCTCGTCGTCGTACAGGTCGGTACGGGCGGCGGCGCGCATCTCGTGGTTGATCTGCGCCAGGCTCTTGCGGTTCGCGGCCCGGACCACGTAGATGACCGGTACCAGCGATCCGTCGGGCTTGCGCTTCTCCAGCAGCGTGTTGACGTCCACGTCGTCGAAGACGACCAGCTTGCGACGGCCCTTGCGGAAGGCGTGCAGCATCTTGTGTTCGTCGACCGCGTGACCGAGGCAGTAGACCAGGAAGGCGGTGAACGACAGCCCGTCGGGCACCTGGGCACGGTAGCGCGCGATCAACTCCATCGGGCGGGACACGTCGAATTCCACCATGCCGTGCGCCATGTGCGTACGGTGGCCGACGCTCAGCGCGTCGACGACGAGTTCACGGATACGCGGCCAGGGCAGTTCCTGGAACGGAGCAGCACTCATCAGTGACTTGTCTCTATCGTTCGGTGGACGGATCGGGTGGCAGGTCCGTCGTCCGGTTGCGGCGCTCGAAAGTGTGCAGGAAGTCGACCAGCCGTTCGACCGATTCGACGGTCACGGCGTTGAACAGGCTGGCCCGGCAGCCACCCACCGAGCGGTGCCCGGCCAGCCCGGCGATACCGGCCTGCTGCGCCTCGGCCAGAAACCCCGCGAGCAGCTGCGGGGTGGGCAGATCGAACACCACGTTCATCAGCGAACGTGACGCGGGGTCGACGGTGGTGCGGTAGAACGGGACGCTGTCCAGGTAGTCGTAGAGGATCTGTGCCTTGCGCCGGTTGATCCCGCCCATGCTGGCCAGCCCGCCGATCTCGTCGGCCAACCAGCCCAGCATCAGCCAGGTGACGTAGATGGCGAAGGTCGGCGGGGTGTGGAAGTTCGACCCGTGCTGTCGGTGCACCCGGTAGTCGAGCACCGCCGGCAGCTCACCGACGATGTCGTCCAGCATGCGCCGACGCGCGACCACGACGGTCACTCCGGCGACGCCGATGTTCTTCTGCGCGTGGGCGTAGACGACGTCGTACGCCGCCGGGTCGAAGGTGTCGGACATCAGGTCGGAGCTCATGTCGGCGATCACCGGCACCGCGACGGCGGGTGCCTGGTGGAACTGGGTGCCCTCCACCGTGTTGTTGGTGACCAGGTGCACGTACCGGGCGTCCGGCCGGGGCCGGATCGAGCCGGCCGGCGGAACGTAGGTGTGGTCCCGGTCGGCGGAGGAGGCCACCACCGCGACGTCCCGTCCGAGGGTCCGGGGCTCCCGGATCGCCTTGGCGGCCCAGTACCCGGTGTCGACGTAGTCGACCGGGTCACCGGGTGCCGAGAAGTTCATCGGGACCATCGCGAACTGCAGCGATCCGCCGCCCTGCAGCAGCAGAACGTCGGACTCGTCGCCGAGGCCCAGCAGGCAACGGACCCGCTCGGTCGTGTCGGCCAGCAGGAACTCGACCTCGGGTGCCCGGTGACTGATCTCCATCACACTCATCCCGGTGCCCTGGAAGTCGCCGAGTTCGACGCGGATGCGTTCCATGACGCTGCGGGGCAGGCCGGTCGGTCCCGCGTAGAAGTTGAGAACCTCACGGTTCGCTGACACCGTCTCCACCTCACCGCCACCCTCGACGTGTCGGGAAGCGCCAAGATCATCGCACGGTCGGCCTGCTGATACCTGAGGCGGAAATGAGGGAAACATGAGAGGGCAGTTCGGAAGATTACGTCCGTTTCGGGGCGAGAGTGAACACTCCGGGTTCGTCTTCGGTGAGGACCCGGCGGTTGACCATCCGTTTGAGCTTCGCGCGGGCGCCTTCGACGTGTTTCGGT